>Ga0247741_1001433_pt1 | contig 13263 bp, 10 predicted proteins | sample UWRJL213509R2_FD_180945 | JGI IMG/M metagenome (GOLD analysis project Ga0247741, IMG submission 180945) | Plant litter microbial communities from Arlington Agricultural Research Station in Wisconsin, United States - UWRJ-L213-509R-2 | ecosystem: Environmental > Terrestrial > Plant litter >... | reverse complement strand
CACGGCGATCCACGAGGCCGGCTTTATCATGACCGACACCGCGCCGGACTATGTCGTGCTGGGCGAAACGCGAACCTATTCGTTCGCTGCGATCACCAAGGCGATCCGGCTCATCGGCAATGGCGCACGCTTCATCTGCACCAATCCGGATGCGACCAGCCCGAGCGCCGAAGGTCCGCTGCCTGCTACCGGCGCCGTGGCGGCACTGATCACCCGCTGCACCGGTCGCGAGCCCTACGTGATCGGCAAGCCCAATCCGATGATGTTCCGCTCAGCGATGAACAAGCTCGGTGCCCACTCGCATAACACCGGCATGATCGGCGACCGCATGGATACCGACGTCGTCGCGGGCATCGAGGCGGGCCTGCATACGGTGCTGGTGCTCAGTGGTATCGCTACGCGCGCGGACGTGGAGGGCTATCCGTTCCGTCCAGCGGAGATCCTGGATTCGGTGGCCGACCTGCTCAACTGACCAACTCAAAAAAGACGAAAGGCGCCACGAGGGCGCCTTTCTGAGAGGTCGCCGGGTGTGCGTCACGAGCTTCGCGCTGCCCACATGATCCCGGCGTTTCATCTTGATGGTCCCAGCTCCTACAAAGGTTGTCAACGACGCGGACATCCAGCATTCGAGAGCGTCGCTACTGTGTGGCCCGAGTCACATGGCTGCCAGGGATGATGGAAGAAGAAGCCGGTCCGATCGTGAGATTGCTCTCCGCTGAGCGACTCGCCGCCTTTGCGCGAATTTCCGGAACGGAGCAGGGTGCCCTCCGCTTGCACGATCAGACGATTCGTATCGCCTCAGCGTTGATGCCGGTGATCTGTCTTTTCGAAATTGGTTTGAGAAATGCAGTGTGCGATCACCTGGCCGCGATTGTTGGAACGCGCGATTGGCTTGTGTCGCCTGCGTTGCCTTTCGCTTGGCGGGGCTCGGAGGCGGCAAAGCTCGACGACGCCCTAAGACAGGCCCGCCAGGCGGCCTACGCCAAACTCACGGAATCGGAGAAGCATCGCCTCGACAAAGTCGCGTTTCCGAACGGCGTGCCGAAGACGATCGGGCACAGGGATCGTTTCCATGCACGTCAGCGAACGCTGGCCGTCTCGCACGGACAGCTCGTATCTCAATTGACTCTGTTTTTCTGGAAGCGCCTGTTCTCGGCCGATTACGAAGACGCGCTTTGGAAGCGAGGCCTTAGAGCACTATTTCCCGGCAAAGAGATCGGTCGATCGGCCATCTCAAGTCGTCTCGAATTGGTCTACAAGGCGCGAAACAGATTGGCACACCATGAGCCCATCTACGGACAGCGCTTGGTCGAGCTCATCGCTGCGATCGAGTTCCTCGTCGTTCGCTTCGAGAACAAGGTGGCAGATGAAGGATCACGGCTCGCAACACTCACCTCTACTCATCGCCAGCGTCTCCAGGCGGTTTCACGAGAGGCCTCGCAGCATTTTTCGCCATAGGATGACGGCCGATAATTCGGTAGGCTCCGGCTTGTGTCCGTCCACTAGAATCGACGGTCACGACTCAATCCTCGCCATCAGACAATCGATTCCTGCCCATGAGTGCACCCCTTGAGATGACGGACCGCCGCACGCTCGACCGCGGCGATGTGAAAACCCTGCTCCTTTCGGCCCTCGGCGGCGCCCTGGAGTTCTACGATTTCGTGATCTTCGTCTACTTCGCGAAGACGATCGGGCACCTGTTCTTTCCGCCCGGCACGGCGGTCTGGCTGGCGACGCTGCAGACGTTCGGCATTTTCGCCGTGGCTTACCTCGCGCGGCCGCTCGGTGGCATCGTCATGGCACACTTCGGGGATCGCATCGGTCGCAAGCGGATGTTCACGCTCAGCGTCTTCCTGATGGCGGTGCCGACGCTGCTCATCGGTGTCCTGCCGACGTATGCCACGCTGGGGGTGTTCGCCCCCATCCTGCTGACGCTGCTTCGCGTGGTGCAGGGCCTGGCCATAGGCGGCGAAGTGCCCGGTGCCTGGGTGTTCGTGGCCGAGCATGTGCCCAAGCGCCGCGTGGGACTTGCCGTGGCCAGCCTTTCCGCCGGCCTCACCGCGGGCATCCTCATGGGCTCGCTGCTGGCGGCATGGCTCAACGCCACCCTGTCCGAAGCCGACATGCTCGACCACGGCTGGCGCATCGCCTTCATCCTCGGTGGCGCGTTCGGCTTCATCGCGGTCTACCTGCGTCGGTGGCTGAGCGAGACGCCCGTGTTCGCGCGCATGCGTGAGCGCAAGGAACTCGCCGAGGAGCTGCCCGCCCTGGTCGTCATTCGCGACCATCTGCCGGGAGTGCTGCTGTCGATGGCGGTGACCTGGGTGCTTACTGCCGCCATCGTGGTGGTCATCCTGACGACGCCGACGGTCATGCAGACGCGGTTTCATGTCGAGCCGGCGCGCGCCTTTACCGGCGGAAGCATCGCGGCGTTCACGCTGTGCCTGGGCTGCATCGGTGGCGGTCTCCTGGTCGACTGGATGGGCACCGCTCGCGCCATGCTGCTCTCGTCGATCGGCCTGACGCTCAGCACCTATGCGCTGTACATCGATCTTCAGTCCGGCGGTGTCCATCTGTTTCCCCTCTATGCGCTCGCGGGCGTCTTTGCCGGGGTAGCGGGCATCGTCCCGGCTGTCCTGGTGGCCTCGTTCCCACCGCCCATTCGTTTCTCCGGGATTTCCGTGTCCTACAACGTGGCCTATGCCATTGCCGGTGCGGCGACACCCGTCCTGGTCGGCTATCTGGCCACCACGGCTGGCGGCCTGGGGCCGGCGCACTACGTCGCCATCGTCTCGCTGGTCGGGGTCGCAGCATCGATCTACATGATGGTGAGCGGGCGGGGCGCCCTCAGCCGCTGAGGGTGGCCGACGGTTCCTGGCCTGTTCACGTCGATTTCATGGGCGTGACAGGCCGGGGCACCCCTGCCATCGTGCCGGTTGAAACCCGGCACCAGCTTCGGCATGCTTTTGCATCCGGACCGTTCCCCCGGTCCACCGCCGTCCCCCTACCTTCGCACCAGACCCATGACTGATGTCATCACCCTAGGCTGGCGCGAACGGCTTGCACTTCCGTCGCTCGGCGTCCCTGTCCTCAAGGCCAAACTCGATACGGGAGCGCGCTCGTCGTCGCTGCACGTCGAGTGGCTCGAGGTCGATGAGCGGGCGGATGGCACCTGGCTGCGCTTTCAGGTGCGTACGACGCGCCGGGGCGGTGTATCCGCGCCATGCGAGGCCAGGGCCATCGGCCAGCGCACGGTGACGGACTCCGGCGGCCATGCGACCACACGCTGGTTCATCCAGACCGAGATCGAGCTGGCCGGGCAGTCGTTCCTCGCCGAAGTGAACCTGACCGACCGGCGGCACATGCTGTTTCCCCTTTTGCTCGGCCGGACGGCGCTGATCGGGCGCTTCCAGGTCGATCCCTCGCTTTCCTATTCACAGACAGCGCGCCGCGCGGTCCGGGAACCCACATGAAGATCGCCATCCTGTCGCGCAACGCGCGGCTGTACTCCACGCAGCGACTGGTGGAGGCGGCGCGCAAGCGCAAGCACACCGTGCGCGTGATCGATCCGCTGCGCTGCTACATGAGCATCGCGCCGCAAATGTTTGCGATCCACTTCAAGGGCAAGCCGCTCGGGCCCATCGACTGCGTCATCCCGCGCATCGGCGCCTCCAGCACCTTCTATGGCACCGCCGTGCTCCGTCAGCTGGAACTGATGGGGGTGTTCACGCCCAACCCGTCCGATGCCGTCCTGCGCGCCCGGGACAAGCTGCGCAGCTTGCAGATGCTGGCCGTGAAGGGCGTGGACATGCCGGTGACCGCCTTCGGCGACAACCCCGACGACACCTCCGACCTGCTCGCGATGCTGGGTGACCCGCCGCACATCATCAAGTTGAACGAGGGCACCCAGGGTGCCGGCGTGGTGCTGGCCGAGAAACGCTCCGCCTCGCAGAGCGTGATCGAGGCCTTCCGCGGCCTCTACGCCAACTTCCTCGTCCAGGAGTTCATCCGTGAGGCCAACGGCAGCGATCTGCGCTGCTTCGTGGTCGGCGATCAGGTCGTGGCGGCCATGCAGCGTTCCTCGGCGCCGGGTGAGTTCCGCGCCAATCTGCACCGGGGCGGCTCGGCGGCCTCGGTCGAACTCTCCGACGACGAGCGCCGTGTGGCGATCCAGGCCGCCTCGGCCCTGGGCCTGGAGGTGGCCGGCGTGGACCTCCTGCGCTCGTCCCGAGGCCCCCTGTTGCTGGAAGTGAACGCCTCGCCGGGCCTGGAGGGGATCGAAGGCAGCACCGGCGTGGACGTCGCCGACGCGATCATCGCCCACTGCGAACGCCAGCTTGCCGCGCGACCCGTGCTCGCCAAGGCCCGCCGCCCAAGGGCCCCGAAGGGATTAACAGCGATTTAAACGGGCCTCGCCTATAAAGGTCGCACTGTGATTCCGCGACGCGGGGTGACGGTATCGGGGCAGTAGTTCTTTCGGCCCGGGCGGTTTTCCGTCCGGGCCTCTCTTTTACTGCTGTCCGCTTCACGGATTCGGCGTTAAGCTTCCGGTCGCAATACTGATAAGACTCACCCGCGACCGCACAATGGAGTGCCGAATGCGCGTTCTGGTCATCGAAGACAACACCGACATCGCGACGAACATCGGGGACTACCTCGAGGATCGCGGCCATGTCGTCGATTTCGCCGGCGACGGCGTTACCGGCCTGCACCTGGCTGTCGTACACGATTTCGACGTCATCGTGCTCGACCTGACCCTACCGGGCATGGACGGGCTGGATGTCGCCAAGAAACTCCGCCACGAGGCGCACAAGCAGACGCCGGTGCTGATGCTCACGGCGCGCGACTCGCTGGAGCACAAGCTCACGGGCTTCGAGTCCGGTGCCGACGACTACATGACCAAGCCCTTCGCCCTGCAGGAACTGGCGGCGCGACTGGAAGTGCTGGCGCGTCGGGGCAAGGGCCCGCAGAGCCGCGTGCTCAAGGTGGGCGGACTGACCTACAACCTCGATACGCTCACTGTGAGCCGCGAGGGCAAGTCCATCCAGCTCAACCCGATCGGCCTGAAGCTGCTGCAGGCGCTGATGGAGGCCAGCCCGTCCGTGGTGACGCGGCAGGATCTCGAGCAGCGCGTGTGGGGCGAGGAGCTGCCGGATTCGGACTCCTTGCGCGTACACATCCATGGGCTGCGTGCGGCCATCGACAAACCTTTCGAGAAGCCGCTGATTCACACGCGTCACGGTATCGGATATCGCATGGTCGATCCGGATGCGGTCCAGACGTAAGCTTCGTTTTCGCCTGATAGTCACCTTTACGCTGTTCGGCTTCAGCCTGAGCGCTCTCTTCGCGTACGCGGCGATCAACATCCGCGAACGCGTCGAAGAGCAGCTGATCAATTCGGCCATGCAGGACGAGGTCGACTCGATCAACGAGAAGGTCCTCGCCAACCCGAATCAGGCGCCGCCCATCGAGATCGTGAAGGGCGCGACCTTCAGCGACCGGACGATCTACAAGGCGCCACTCACCTGGCAGCCGCTCGACACCGGCGTGCACGATATCTACGAAACGGGCAAGGATGGCCGTGCCCACCATTACAAGGTGGCGGTGCGGCGCAAGGGCGGCATCATCAACTTCCTCCAGTTCGACGTCTCGCGTGACGAACTGGGCAAGCGTCAGCTGATCACGAGCGTCATCGCGGCCGTCTTCCTGTTCGGGCTGTTTTCGCTCGTGCTCGGTGTGTGGCTGTCCTCGCGCGTGTTGCGTCCCGTGACCGACCTGGCAAGCCGCCTGCGCGACTTCCGTCGCGTCGGCAAAGCCGAGGCACTCGCTCCCCACTTTGCCGACGACGAAGTCGGCGAACTGGCCGTGGCACTGGACGAATACGCGATGCGGCTGACCTCGGTGGTCGAGCGCGATCGTGAATTCAATTCCGACGTGAGCCATGAGCTGCGCACGCCGCTGGCGGTGATCGCCAGCACGACGGAACTGCTGCAGGGCTCGCCCGACCTGACCGACAAGCTGCGTGAGCGGCTCAAGCGCATCGAGCGCGCTTCGCGCCAGGCCACCGAACTGATCGAGGCGCTGCTGTTGCTTTCGCGTGCGGAGCGTCGCGGCCCCACGCGCGGTGAAACCACCGATGTGGCCAAGGTCGCTTCGGACGTGATCGAAAGCCAGCGCCCGCAGATGGGCGGCAAGCCGATCGAGATCGAACTGATCTCCGACGGTACGGTCACGGTCAATGCGCCTGCGTCGGTGCTTTCGGTTGCCCTGACCAACCTCATCGGCAACGCGATCAAGTACACGATGGAAGGCAAGGTCACGGTGCGCGTGCTCGATGGTCGCGTGGATGTGATCGACACCGGTCCCGGGATCAAGCCGGAGGATGCCGAGAAGCTGTTCCAGCGCGGCATTCGCGGCGAGAGCGCCACGGGTGGTGGTGCCGGCCTCGGCCTCGCGATCGTGCGTCGCCTGTGCGAACTGTACGACTGGGATGTCTCCCTGCGACCGCGTGCCGACATGGCCGGCGCGATTTCCACCATCGACTTCCGCTGATCGACGGACGGCCGTCCAGCCGTCCTGTCACATAAGCTGTCACTAAGCTGCCATTTTCCTGCACGACTATCCGAGGCTTCCACGGCGCGTGATGGACACCCTCAGGGGAGGTGTGTCGCGACGCGTCCGCGAGTGTAAGGATGCAGCCTCTTGTTCAAGCAGACCGTTCTGGCCATCGCCCTTGGCATGGCCCTCTCTTCCGTCGCTTACGCGAATGACATCGCCACCAATCCGATCGTCCCGCCCGACCTGTCCTCCAGCGCCACCAAGCACGACAAGGTGCAGGACCTCGACGCGGTTTCCGTGATCGGTACCGGTGAAACGCGTCAGGTACAGCGCCTGCGTCCGTCGGACCAGAAGGCCTTGCCGCCAGGAACGAGTCTTCAGAAAGTCCTCAACACGCTACCGGGTGTGAACGCGCAATCGGTCGATGCGCTGGGAACGAACGAACAATCGATGACGCTCAGCCTGCGTGGTTTCAGCGGCACGCGCCTGGGCTACACGCTCGATGGTATGCCACTGGGCGACAGCGCCTATAACAACTACAACGGTCTTTCGATCAACCGCGCGCTGATCTCCGAGAACTTTGCCGGCGCGGAGCTTTCCGAAGGCATCGGCAACCTGGGCACGCCGTCCACCAGCAACCTGGGTGGCACGATTGCCTACACCTCGAACGACCCGCTGAAGACGATGGGCGGTCGCGTCTCGCAGACGTTCGGCAGCGATGCCAACCGCCGCACGTATGCGCGCTTCGATACGGGCGAGTACAACGGCTTCTCCATGTACCTGTCCGGTGCCAAGACCACGTCCGATCTGTGGAATGACCAGACGGCTTACAACGGCTCGACCACGAAGCAGTTCAACGGCAAAGCCGTGTGGGATCTCGACTGGGCACGCTTCACCGGATTCGCGGATACCTCACGCACGTCGCAGGCGGATTACTTCTACCTGTCCAAGAGTGAACTCGCGCGCGGCCTCGGTTGGGACTGGGGCGGCTCCGCGCCGAACTGGCAGAAGGCGATCGGCAAGGCCTATTGCAACGCCGGCACGCTCAACGCGAAGCTGTGCGACAAGAGCGGCGCGGACACGGATGCGGACGGCGCTTTCACCGCCGGCCAGATCCTGCGCAACGACGATCTCTACTACCTCGCCGGGGATTTCTTCCCGAGCGACTCGGTCACGATCCACGCGCAGGTGTATCACCACGAAGACGCGGGCGAAGGCCATAACTGGAACAGCGGCACGTACTCGTACCCGGGTACGCCGCAGCAGTTGCCGATCATTTTCCGGAACACGCTCTATACGATCAATCGTTCGGGCGCGATCCTTTCGGCGGGTTGGGATATCGCTAACCAGCATATCGAGGGCGGCGTCTGGTACGAGCACAACGTATCGACGGCATCGCGCTACAGCAGCTATGTCACCGGCCCGCGCGATCTCAGCGGCCCGATCGACGCGACGCCGGACCTCGGCGTGTTCGACCAGCGCACGGTGTGGAATACGCGTCAGGCCTTCCTGCAGGACACCCTGCGCTTCCTCGACGACACGCTGACGATCGATGTCGGGGTGAAGAGTCCGCATGTCACCTCGCGTGCGCAGGCGCTCCCCGGAGACGCGGTGAAACCGATCCCGGCTAACTCGAACAACCAGTTCGCGACAGGCTCGCTCAGCGCGAGCAAGGCTTTGCTGCCGCAGTTCGGTTCCCGCTACAAGCTCGCCGAAGGTCAGGAAGTTTTCACCAGCTTCTCCAAGAACATCGCGATGTTCCAGGGCGGCTTCAAGCTCGGGCCGCAGGCCGTCGCACAGTCGATCTGGGACACGCAGGGCGACCTCAAGCCCGAGAAGTCGCGCAGCCTCGAAGCCGGCTACCGCATCGAGACGGACCAGGTGGCCGCCTCCGTGGCGGCGTACAACGTGCGCTTCGACAATCGCCTGCTGCAGTACAACCCCTGCGACTCGCGCCAGCCGGTCGGCCCCAGCTGCGGCAACCGCTTCTACAACGTCGGCGGCGTCAACAGCCACGGCGTCGAGCTGACCTTCGTCTGGCAGCCGACCAGTCACCTGCGCTGGTACAACTCCGCTTCGTTCAATCGCTCGACCTACGCGAGCGATTACGTGCAGGCCGGCGTCGTGCAGCACACCAGCGGCAAGATCCAGACCGATACGCCGACGAAGCTGTTCGCCACGCAGATCGACTGGACGCAGGGCCCGTGGTTCGCCTCGCTGCGCGGCAAGTACACCGGCAAGCGCTACTACACGTACACGAACGACCAGGGCTTCGGCGGATTCACGACCTGGGACGTGTCGGGGGGGTATGACTTCGGCGCGCTGTCCATCGCGAAGGATGTGCGTCTGTCCGTGAACGTGACCAACCTCACCGACAAGCGCTACGCCAGCAACTTCGATTCCAGCGCGTTCGTTCCGAGCGATCCGGCCGGCACCGCCTACGTCTTTCATGCCTCGGCACCGCTGCAGGTCTTCGGCACGCTGGACGTGCGCTTCTGATGGCCCGCCGCATCGTCGGTCTGTGCTTGACGCTAGTCCTGGGCAGCGCCTCGGCGCAGACCGTCGATGTTCGCGTGGCGGATATCGCCACCGCTCCGCTGCCCCGTTCGGTGGATCTCGGCGGCAAGACGTACGTCGATCACGGCCTGGTGGCCGCGGGATCCTTGCCTGCGGGGACGATCGATTTTCTTGGCGACACCCTTGGGTCGTTCTCGTCGCTGATGATCGAGCCGGGGAGCTGGAAGCGGGAAGGGGATACGTATACGGGTGTGCTGTGGACCTTGCCCGATCGCGGACGCAACGATCCCGAGCACAACGTGTTCTTCGATTACCGGGGGCGGCTGCATCGCTTTCGGTTCAGTATGAACGTGGCCTCGACGCAATCTGCTCTCGCCGCTGAAGCGGCTCCTGCAAGGGGCGTGGTATCGCTTGTGGTGGATGGTGGGCGTGAGCTGCGTGATTTCGACGGCAAGCCATTTACCGGTGCGGAGCCTGCGAAGGGCGTCCGCAAGGAGCGTGGCATCGTACTGCCTTCGCCGACGAGCGGGATCGGTGCGGGCAAGGTGTCGCTGGATGCGGAGTCGCTGCAGTTCACCGGCGACGGTGGCTTCTACGTCGGTGACGAATATGCGGCCAACGTGTATCACTTCGATGCGAAGGGCAGGCTTACGGGTATCGTCGTGCCGCCGAAGGCCGTTCGTCCGCTGGATGCCGAGGGCAAGCCGGACTTCACCTCACTGAGGCCCCCGGTCACCGGTCGCCGCAATAACCAGGGTGTCGAAGGCATGGCGTTGTCGCCGGACGGCACGCGTCTTTTCGTGGCCTTGCAGAGTGCGTTGATCCAGGACACCGTGCCTGGCGATGCATCCGGACGGGTGCTGACCCGTGTGCTGGTCTACGACGTGAGCCGCAACGCCCAGCCGAAACGACCAGTTGGTCACTACGTGGTTCGTCTGCCAGCTTATAACGATCTCGGCAATGGCACAGCGCCAAACAAGACAGCCGCGCAGAGCGAGATTCGTGTCCTGGACAACCACACCTTTCTGATGCTGGCGCGTGATGGCAATGGCCTTGGCGCGGATGGCGGCAAACCCATCGTCTACAAAAGTGTGTTGCTGGTCGATACCGACGGAGCAAGCAACCTGGCGGGAACCCGTTACGAAACATCGACCACGTCGGTGCTGGGAAGCGATGGACATCTGCGTGGCGATATCCACGCCGCCGCGTGGAAGCCGCTGGTCAATCTGCTGGACCCCACGGACCTTGCGCGGTTCGGTCTTGGCCTCGATGCCGACGGAAACGGCACGACCCCGTTGTCGGAGAAGTGGGAGGCCATGGACCTCGTTCCCGTACTCGATCCGGAGCGACCCGACGACTGGTTCCTCCTCGTCGGCAACGACAACGACTTCATCGCGAAGCACTGCGTCATGGATGGCCAGAGCTGCGACTCCGCCATCGACAACGACAACCGCATCCTCGTGTACCGGCTGACCTTGCCGGGCATGCGTTCCACCGCCGCCTCCAACCATCGATAAAGGGTTATGCGCATGATGAAACGTACGGTTCTTTCGCTGCTTTCGGCGACGCTCATGCTGGGTTCGGTTGCCAGCCACGCCAACTCACCGGCCTACGTCGACAGCAAGGAATACAAGGTGCTGGTCGACCCGACGCGCTTTGCCAGCAATCCGTCGAGCGCCGCCGCCACCTTGCTGACGAATCTCTCGGCGCGTCTGTCGACGCTGGGTTTCGACAAGACGATCACCGGCAACTTCGCCGCCGGCGATCGCGACACGCTGGCGTATTACGACACGCCGGGCACCTGTCCGCTGAACAAACGCGGCTACTCGGTGCGCACGCGTGCGGGCGACGATACGGATATCCAGTTCAAGTTCCGTCATGCCGACGAAGAGCTGTCGTACTGGACAGATGTTTCGGGGGCGGGCAAGAACAAGGAAACCAAGCTCGAGACCGACGTGACGCCGGGTAACCTGGTGCTCGCGCATTCGACCAAGCAGGACGCGACCACCACGCCGACCACGGTCGCGGCACTGATCAAGCTGTTTCCGGGGGCATCCGCGCTGTCCGATGTGTCGACATCGTCGTTGTCGAAGGTCGCGGGTGTGACGGTGACCCAGCAGGAGTACGACGGTCCGGTGTCCGACATCGGTGAGTCGGTGGCGGAGTTCACGCTGACCCTGTGGTACATCGATGGCGCGGCGACGCCGGCGCTGGCCGAACTGTCGTTCCGCGTCGACGCGGATGCGGACAAGTACTTCACCACGCCCGTCCTGACACGTTCGCAGACCTTGAATGCGGCGATCGGTTCGATCGGCAACGGCTGGAATATCGCCAATGACGGCGGCAAGACGAGCTGGCTTTATGCCTATCGGTCGTCGTCATATCCGAATGGGTTCTGCAATTAAGCTGGCTTAAGAGCATCGCCGATGAATCGGCTCTCTACAAAGAAGGCGTCGCGCTCTCTGGTAGGAGCCGATTTATCGGCGATCGGCCCGGCAACGGGCCAGCAACCCACGACCGGCGATCAGCCCTGCGGAGCGCCCTCATGGCAGTCTGCGCCGTTGCAGACGATCTCCAGCGCTGCGCCACCGGCCGGGCAGGTGCTGAAGAAATGTGCATTGGCCCCATCCACGCTACGCACCCGGATCATGCGATCGCATTGATGGATGGCGGCGAGGTTTTGTGCGGCGTTGAACATCGGCACGGTCACGCGCGAATCAAGTGACGCGGGTCCGCCTTCGGCCTGGTTACGTCCGTCGGTCGATGCTGCGGATACGGCAGGTGAGACGGATGCCGGCGGCGCAGCGGCTTCGACAGGCATGGTGGCGGTGGCGCCGGTTGCCTGTACGGCGTCAGACCCTCGTTCAGTCGTTGTCGGTGTCGGCGTTGCATGCAACTCGGCAGTCTTGTCCGACGCGGCGGATGCGACGGGTCGAGCGGTTTGGCCGTCGGGCATACGGAACGCCGCGGAATAGGTCTGGAGCAGATCGCAGTCGCGCACGCCGTCCTGGCCTTTCTCCGTGTCGACCTTGTGCAGCAGGCTGTTCGCCGACCACATGCCCATCTTCACTTCCTGCCAGACGTAGTAGGTCTGACCGGCCTGGGTGTCCAGCGACAGCGAGGACGTTTTTTCACCTCGTGATGTGATGGTGTGCTGGCCGGGCGGCAGCGCCAGTTGCAGGAAGCTCTTCGGTCCCGTGTCGCCAACGGCGATACCATCCACGGCAACGTGGAGCTTGATGGCGGCACCGAGGATTTCGTCGCGGTAGATGTAGACGACGGCTTTGTCGGTGATCGGAGCAAAGGTTTTTGCCTGCGTATCGGAGTCCCGCCCGGCCTTGTTGACGCTGGCGCAGCCGCTCACGAGGCATGCGATGGCGATCGCCGCCGCGGCGATGCGTTGGATTTTCATGGTTTCCCCCTGTTGATTAGCCAGTCCTGTTGGCTCATTCCCTGGCGGGGGCATCGTAGCGCTTCCTTGCGCTACGGAGGAGGGGGCTCAGAGTGCTTCGAGCCAGCCCCAGCGGTCGGCGGTCTTGCCGCTGAACAGGCCGAAGTACAGCTCCTGCAGGCGACGGGTGATCGTGCCGCCCTTGCCGTTGCCGATCTGCTTGCCGTCGACCGCGCGGATCGGCGTGACTTCCGCCGCGGTGCCGCACATCAGGATTTCATCTGCGAGGTAGAGGTACTCGCGCGGAAGGTCACGCTCGACCACTTCGATGCCGTCCTCGCGGGCGAGGGTCATCAGGGTGTGGCGGGTGATACCGGTGAGGATCGATGCGCTGGCCGGCGGGGTGTGAAGCACGCCGTCGAAGACCAGGAACAGGTTCTCGCCGGCGCCTTCGCTGAGCAGGCCGGTCGAGGCCAGGGCGATGCCTTCGCCGAAGCCGAGGCGACGCGCTTCACGCGCGATCAGCTGGCCGGAAAGGTAGTTGCCGCCGGCCTTGGCGCCGGCCGGGATGGTGTTCGGCGCGAAGCGCTGCCAGCTCGACACGCAGGCGTCGATACCGTTTTCCAGCGCCTCGGGACCGAGGTACGGGCCCATCGGCCAGGTGGCCACGGCCACGTCGGTGGGGCATTCCGCGGAGAGGCCGAAGCCACCCAGGCCGCGGAACGCGACGGGGCGCAGATAGGCCGCCTTGAGGTCGTTTTTCTTGACCACGTCGCGGCAGGCGGCGGCGAGTTCAT
>Ga0247741_1001432_pt1 | contig 13291 bp, 16 predicted proteins | sample UWRJL213509R2_FD_180945 | JGI IMG/M metagenome (GOLD analysis project Ga0247741, IMG submission 180945) | Plant litter microbial communities from Arlington Agricultural Research Station in Wisconsin, United States - UWRJ-L213-509R-2 | ecosystem: Environmental > Terrestrial > Plant litter >... | reverse complement strand
GTCGGCGTGCGATATCTACTCGCTCGGTGTGATCGCGTACGAAGCGCTCGCCGGGCGCCCGCCGTTCGACGGCCGCACGCTCGCCGAGGTCGTGTGCATGCACCTCACGAGCGAGCCGGATCCGCTCGACGAGCAGTGCGATGCGCCTCAGGAGCTCTGCGACCTCGTGCACCGGATGCTCGAGAAGAACCCGGCGTTCCGGCCCGGCGCGATCGAGGTGCGGCAGCAGTCGCGCGCGATCGCGAGCGAACAGACCTCGGCCTACGCCGAGTTCGAGCTGACGGTGCCCGAAGAGCTCCCCACCAAAACCAAGCCGGTGCGAGTTCGGACCGGCGCGCTCGCGAGCCCCGCCGTGCCCAGCGACGAAGTCGTCGTGGTCGATCCCGAGGCCCTGGAGTTCGGGGTGACCGAGATGGTCCCCGTCGTGCGGAAGCCGCGCTGGACGCCGGAGATCGGGCCCACGATGCCGATCACGCCCCGGCACCCGCGCGACCAGGTCGCCGGCGAGATCCTGATGAAGCGACGCGGCTAGCCCGTCCAGGCGTGTGCCCTCGCGCCACGGTGCGCCGATACGCACGTGCTCGACGTGAGGTACCGGTGAGGTATCCGGTGAGCGCAGCCGCTCGGTGTGCGCCTCTGCCTCGCGTTCCCCTCGCCTCCGGGTGGGCACGTGACGTGCTCCTTCTCCTCACAGGAGAACAGCAATGAACAAGCAGAATGGCTCGACCATGGACACCGACCGCGTCGAAGACATCAAGGAGAGGGTCCGCGGCTTCGTCGACTCCGCCGAGGAGCGCGCCGAATCGATCAAGGCCCGCGCGATCGAGGTGAAGGACGACGCGATGACACGCGGCAATGCGCTCATCGAGCGCGTCACCGACATCATCAAAGCGAACCCGATCAAGGCGGTCGGCGTGGCATTCGCCGCCGGCTACATCGGCATGCGTCTCTTCCGCCGGTAATCCCTATGGCCACCAGCACCGACCCTCGCGCCCTCCGTGACGACGACGCCGGCGATCTCATCAGCGGCGTCATCTCGGACGCGAAGGACCTCGCCTCGGCCGAGATCGACAAGCTCAAGGCCGAGGTCAGCGAGGTCGGGAAGAAGGCCAAGATCGCAGGCGTCGGACTCGGGTTCCTGATCGTGGCCGCCGTGATGCTCGGTCAGGCGCTCGCGTTCGGGATGATCGCGCTCGGTATCCCCGCCTGGGGAGCCTTCGCGATCCTCGCCGTCGTCACCGCCGCCTGCGGCATCGTCTTCATCAAGTATCCCCGCGACGTCGCGAACGCGACCTGAGAGAGAGCACCATGGAAACTCCAACCGAAGAGCCCGCCACCGTTGCCGAGGCCGACGAGCGTGCGGAGCGCGCGAAGGTAAACCTGAGCTCGCGGATCGAAGAGATCGGTCGCCGGTTCAAGACCGTCAAGAACATGGGCAACATCGCCGACCACATCGTGAAGCATCCGCTCCCCGCGGTGGGCATCGCGCTCGCGCTCGGCGCGTTTGCGGGAGCGGCGAAGCACCTCTCGCGCCCCGGAGAGGACGGCGAGCGGAAGCTGCGCCATACGGTGATCGCCGGAGCCGGTGCGTTGGTCCTTCGCCTCGCGAAGAGCTACGTGCTCAACGAGCTCGGAGAATCAGCGAAGAGCTGGATCGACGAGCGCACGCGCGCCGAAGCCGATCCCAACTAGAACGCATCTCAAAAACGGCGTAGCAGAATGACCGCCGTTGCGAGTTCGAGGAACCCGAGAAAGTTCTGGGCCTTGTGCTCGTATCGGGTGACCAATCGGCGGGACTTCATGAGCCACGAGAAAACGCGCTCGATCATCCAGCGCCGCTTGTAGCGACGGAGTTTTCGCTTGTCCTGATTCTGCAGTTTTCGCGTGCTGTGATTCGGCGCGATCATGTCGATGCCGCGGCGCTTGAGCGCTGCGTCGAGCGGGTTGCTGTCGTACGCCTTGTCGCCGATCAGACGGAGCAGGCGGCCACCGACGAAGCGGCGGCTGAGCGTTTCCTCGACGAGCTTAGCTTCATGGCGCGGACCACTCGCGATCCCAATGGCGATTGGAGTACCGCGAGCATCAGCGATTGCCATGATCTTTGTTGCGGGGCCACGGCGAGTAACTCCGACGAGAGCGCCCCCCTTTTGGCGCCGGCATGGGTGCCATCGATGAAGGCCTCAGTCAGATCGATCTTGCCGCGTTCGCGCAGATCCTCGGCGAGCGCTTTCACAACTTTCCAGAACACGCGCGCCTCAACCCACTCCTGCATCCGACGGTGGACCGTCTGGTACGGCGGGTAATCGCTCGGCAGCGCTTTCCACGGAGCTCCGGTCCATAGGATCCAGAGCATTCCGTCGAGCACGCCGCGAGCTTCGACGCGAGGACGACCCTTACCGTCCTTGCGAATCTTCGGCTTCGGGATCAATCGCTCGACAACACACCACTGCTCGTCAGTGAGCTGCATGGCCTGTTGGATCACATCTGCGATCCCGGCGTCGATCGCTTTCGATCACCTTCTCAGAAAGCGATCGAACTTCGAGCACTTGCCGATGTCGTTTTTGAGATGCGTTCTAGCTGCGCCGGCGGCGACGCGCGAGCATGATCCCGAACGCGCCGCCCATGATGATCAACGCGCCGCCCGAGGCGCCACGCGTGGTCATGCATCCGCCCGAGGTACCGCCGGGATCCGTGGTGGCGGCATCACCGTTCGGCACACCCGCATCCACCATCGGCGGCGGCGCTGCGTTCGAGAGCACGATGTCGGCGCACTGGAAGTAGATGTCGTCGCTCGTGGTGGCGATGGTGTACGGCGGCTTGTCGGTCATGAGCTGGATGACCTGCAGCGTGCAGTTCGTACACTCCACGTTCGGCAACGTGATCGTCTGCTCGTACTTGCGGCCCCCGGCGGGGAAGTTGCCCTGCACGTCGGGGATGAGATCGAGGAGCACCGTGGGGTCCATGCCGACCGTCGTGGCGGTGGTGTTCGGCGGGATGATGAAGTCGGTGCCGTCGGTGTCGAAGCTGATCCGGAAGTGACCGGGGTGGTCGACGGTCTCGTACCAGACGACCGTGAGCTGAGAGCCCGGCGCCAGCACGGTCGGCGAAGCGCTGCGCGGCGCGGCGGGATCCCCGCAGTGCCGGTTCTTCTGCATCGTGGTCCGCGCCTTCGGGCTCATCAGCTGGATGTGCGCGGAGGCCACCGACGGAACGAGCATCGCGATGGCGACGAGGGACTTCATCTCCGCATCCTCGCACGCGTGCACTCCGGTAGGCGACCCGCATCGCGGCGGCGAGATCCGATCCGCGGTGGGCCGGGGACAACCCCGCAATTCTGCACGGTCTCGCGCGTGGTATGCCGGAGCGAACGCATACCCCTGTTCGATCTAGACCGCGTCCCAGATGTACGCGAGCTCGATCACCGGATAGCCGCGCACCGTGGAGTGCACGCGCTGGCCTTCGCGTCCGCCCATCGCCGCGTAGAACCGGCGCGCGTGCTGGTTGGCCTCGAGGACCCAGATGATCAGCGAGGTCATCTGCCGTGCGCGACACCACGCGGTGGTGGCCTCGAAGAGATCACGCCCGAGGCCGAAGCGCTTCGCGCGATCGACGATGTAGATCTCGTAGAGCTCGCCGACGCGCGGGCCTTGTCGCCGGCTCCTCCCCGCGTTGCAGAATCCGACGAGCTCGCGATGCGTGGTGTCGTAGGCGACGAGGTTCAGCGCGTCCGCGTCGAGGAGGATCTCGCGACGCATGGCCGCGCGCCGCGCGGTGTCCATGGTGTCGAGGATCGAATCGGGGAGGATGCCGCGGTAGCTGCTCTGCCAGCTGCTCGTCTGCACGCGCGAGATCGCTTCGGCGTCGGAGAGAACGGCCGCGCGGAGCGCGAAGCGTTCGAGTCCGAGACTCCCGAGCATGTCCTCAGGATACACCCCGCGCGAAGTTTGCAAGCTCCGTCATCGACTCGACACGATGCACGCCATGGGCGGCGATCGCCTGGCTGTGACGCCCGCCGACCACCGTCGCCGTGCTCGCCGGAAGCGAGCGGAGCCAGTCGGCAAGCGCCTTCGCGCGCACCTGCGGCAACGGCGCGCTCGCGCTGATCCACACGAGCTTCGGCTGGTGCTCCTGCGCGGCCGCGGCCAGTGCCTGCACCGGCGTATCGGGGCCGAGGTTGACGGCGCGCATCCCGCACGACGCCATCACCATCGCCGCCATGAAGGTGGGCAAGAGATACGGATCGTCCTCGGGCGTCGCGCCGAGTGCGATCGGCGCATCGGCCGGCGGCGTGAACATGGTGCGCAGCTGCGCGAGCGCCTGCAGACAGCTATCCGTCCCGCGATGCTCGATGAAGATGCCCGCCTCGTCGTGTCGCCAGAGCTCGCCGAGGGCGTGCATCGCCTCGCGGACCGGCCCATCGCAGAGCTCCTCCACCGAGGCGCCGCCGAGATAGCGCCCGAGGAGATAGCCTCGCGCGCCCGGCGCATCGCCGCGTTCCAGATGGTGGAGCAAGCGCTCCGATCCGGCGCGGGCGATCTCCGGCATGCCGAGCATCTCGGGGTGAACGACTTCGGCGCCGGTCTCCCGGATGAACCGCACCGCCTCCGCGACGGAGATCCGGCGATGCCCGCCGTCCGTACGCATGGCGATGAGCTTTCCCGCGTCGACCCACCGCTTCATGGACGACTCGCTCACCCCCAGCGCTTGCGCCAGGTCCTTGGGAGAGAGCTGCCTCATCTCGCCATGATGCTCGAGCATGCCTACTAGTTACAGCTACTTGGCCGGTTGACATGAACGATTTATCGGTCATCATGGTCGATATGAACGATTTGGACGTTTTGTTCGGACCCGAAGACCGCGGCTTCGTCTACGCGGTGGCCCGGCGAATCGTCGGGTCTCGCGAGGACGCGGATGACGTCACCCAGGAGGCGTTGCTGCTCGCCTATCGCTACCGGGACTCGTTCCGTGGCGACTCGAAGTACAGGACGTGGCTCTACCGGATCGCGTCGACGACCGCGCTTGGCCTGCTCCGCAAGCGGCGGCGCTCGCGCGAGGAGCTCACGCCGGTGCCGGTCGATGGGCCGGATGGCCGCCGCACGCCGGAGGACGAGCTGGCGGAGGCGGAGGCGATCGATCTGATCCAGCGATCGCTCGGCCGGCTCGCGCCGAAGTACCGCGACGTCATGCTCGAGCGCGCAGAGTCGAGCGAGGTCGAGACCGCCGCGAAGCTCGGCATCAGCGTGGCGAACGTGAAGGTGCGCGCGCATCGCGCTCGCAAGCAGCTCAAGGAGCTGCTGGAGGCGGGCTGATTCTCTCGACGGTGTAGCCCGCGCGGGCGAGCATGGCCGGGAGGCCGTTGTCGCCGAGCATGTGGCCGAGGCCGACGGCGACGAACGCGCCGTCCTTCGCGAGATAGCCGACGAGCTTGGGCTGCCAGGCGCGGTTGCGCGCCCAGAGCAGCGGCTCCGACGTGCGCGGGACGATCAGGAGCGATGCCATAAGGTCGAGGTCGCCCGTCTTGTAGGCGACGGCCACGCGATCGACCTCGCAGTGCATCGCGTCCCTCGCGTGGATCACGTCGCCGAGATCCTTCACCGTGACCACCTTGTCGAGCGCGCTCATCTGCTCGGCCCACGTCTCCAGCGCCTCGACGGGGAGCTTCCGGCCGCGGGCGCGCTTCGCGAGATCGGTGTCCATCGCGACCGGCTTGTTCGGCGAGACCTTGTTGTTGAGAAGGACCATCGCGTACCAGGGGCGCATGCGGCGGAGCGCGTCCTCCTTGACGGTGCCGAGCAGTGCGTCGCGAAGTGCGTACCAGTCGTCGTCGGGCAGCGTCTGATCGATACCGAGGCCGGTCTTGTAGCGCGTGAGCTCGCGGACGACCTCCGGATCCGCCTCCACGTCGCCGAGCTCGGAGGCGAAGACCTTCGCGCCGTCGAGCGCGGCGAGCGCGGGCGCGGGCACGCCGGTGATCGCCACGTCGTGCACGGTGCCGTAGAGCCACAGCGTGGGGCCCGCGTCCTTGCCGACCTTCCACAGAAACGGCGGGCCCTGGGTGACCACGGGCAGCGCAGGGCATGCGGGCGGCTTCGGTGCGCACGCGGCGAGCACGGCCAGCACCACGAGCGAACGCATCGCATGCATCATATCGAAATCTTCTGCCCGCTTTACAGATACTTGGCAGTCACCTGTTGCCGTTTGGGCCCCGGCCAAGTACGAGTCCAACGTGGCTGAAGACGACACCGCAGCATCGGATGTGCCCGCCGCGCAGCAGGGCGGGATCAAGCGCAAGAATCTGGTCATCATCGGCGTGGTCACGGCCCTCGTCTGGGCGTTCGTGATCCAGACCGGCAGCCTGGTCCTGATGATCATCGCGGGCGTGCTCACGGCCGCCCTCGCCGGCGTGCTGATCTGGGCGTTCCGGATGATCCGCAAGCAGCGCGGCCTCGTGGGCCTCCTGCAGGGCGCGACCGAGTCGCCCGAGGCGCGCAAGTCCGCGCTCGAGAAGCTCTCCGGCGACAAGGATGCAGGTTCGCCGACGAAGATCTTCGCGCGCGCGCAGCTCATGGCGCAGGACGATCCGAAGGGCGCCCTCAAGCTCATCGAGCCCGTCACGCTGACCACGTTCCCCGCCGCCATGCAGGACGACGTGTCCCTGTTGAAGGCCCAGCTCTTCCTCTCGTTCGGTCGCACGCAGGACGCGCGCAAGTGCGCCGACTCGATGAACCTCGACAACCCCGATCGCAAGGAGATCCGGCCGTACGCCGCCGGCATCGTCGCCGAGGCGTGGGGCCGCACGGGCAAGTCGAAGGAAGCGCTGGCGCTCCTCGAGACCGTCGAGCTGCCGAAGAAGAACGGCGAGCAGATCGCGATCCAGCTGAAGATCGCGCGCGTGTTCGCGAAGTTCGCGTCGAACCAGCGCGGCCCGGCGCGCGCGGATCTCCTGTCGCTCGCCGAGGAAGACGTGAACTACCTCGGCCGCTTCCTCTCGCCGCAGTTCCGCGTGCACCCCGAGCTGCAGAAGCTCGCGCGCTCCGTCCTCGAGCAGCACCCCGGTGCGCGCAAGATGGCGAAGTCGCAGCAGCGCTCGCAAAAGCGCGGCTGACCCCACATGCGACTCGAGGCGAGTGCGCTCGTCTGATCCGGGGTGAAGGCACTCGCTCTCGCTCTGGTTCTCGTCGCGTGCGGCCACCAGGATGAGGCGGGACCCGAGGGACCGCCGGGGCCGCAGGGCGAGACGGGACCGCAGGGTCCGAAAGGTGATCAGGGCGAGCGGGGGCCGGGCGGCGGCGATCAGGGTCCGCCGGGACCGACCGGAGCGACGGGTCCGGTCGGAGCAACCGGACCGACGGGACCCGCCGGGCCAGCGGGACCGATGGGCCCGATGGGCGCGATCGGCATGATGGGACCGGCGGGACTGACCGGGCCCGCGGGGCCGACGGGCGCCACCGGAGCGACGGGGGCGACGGGGCCGGCGGGCATGGGAAATCCGGGACCGCAGGGTCCAGCGGGACCGGCGGGCAGCGGTGCGTTGACCGAGGACGCGAACGCGTTCGCGGGGTTCACCACGGCGACGACGGATGGCAACGGCGGTGGGCGCGACGGCATGCACGCGCGGTGCGCGGCGCAGTTCGCCGGATCGCACCTGTGTCACGTGGCCGAGTATCAGCAGACGAGCTCGGCGACCACGGTGCCGGCGGCGGGCGCGTGGCTCGATCCGAGCATCCTGCCGTACGCGCTGTCGGCGGATAGCGATCTGACCGTCGAGGCGGCGCCGGGGTTCGGGCGCGAGGACTTCTCGTTCACGTGCGCGAGCTGGACCTCGAACGCGAACAGCGGCACGTGGTCCTCGACGTACCTGCGCACCGACGGCGTGACGCAGCAGACCTCGAGCAACACGTTTCCCGCTCCCGCCGCGTGCGACGTGCAGCGCCCGCTCGCGTGCTGCAACGGCGCGGCGAAGGTCTCGTTCGCGGGGTTCACGACGGTGCAGCCCGATGGTGCGGGCGTCGGCAACGGGCGGCCGGGAATGCACGCGGCGTGCAACGCGCAGTTCTCCGGTTCGCACATGTGCCACATCGCCGAATATCTGCGGACCGGATCCGCGACGGCGGTGCCGGCGACGGGCGCGTGGCTCGATCCGAGCGTCAACGAGCGCAACGAGATCGTGACCGGTGGGTCGGGTCGGTTCGGCCGCATGACCTCGCGGTTCACGTGCAACGGCTGGACGACCAACACCGCGACGGGCACGTGGGCCTCGACGCATCTCGACGTCGACGGCTCCGCGCATCTCCAGAGCTCGAACACGTTTCCGCAGCAGGTCGGCTGCACCGCCCACCGCCCGATCGCGTGCTGTCGCTAGGAGCTGTAGCGCGGGCGTAGGGCGAGGACCGTCGAGACGAACGACGTGGACATTTTTTCTGCTCCCCGCCTCACCGTCTCTCCGTCTCTCGCTTCAGGGCGTTCGCTAGGACCTACCGCTCCTAGACAGCGGGCGGCGGCGGTAGCGGCGGGTTCAGATCGGGACCATCGGGCTCGCGCAGCGCGCGCCCGGTGACCACCGCGATCGAAGCGAGCAGGATCGCGCTGAGCCAGAGGCCGTAACGACCGCCGGCATCGACCTTCACGTCGTGCTTCATGCCGGAGCCCTTGCCGAGGTTCTCCTTCTCGACGGCTTCGCGCAGATCACCGCCGACCTTGACCCAGAGGCCCACGAGCACGCCGATCGTCGCGATCGCGAGGCCGAAGTTGATCGTCATACCCTTGCGCGTACGCAGCCACGCGGCGGCGAAGCCGGCGATCGCGAGGGCGAGGGCGACCATGGCGAGCGGTTCGCGCTCGACGTTGTCGACGTGCCCGCTCATCCCGCCCTTGCTGCTCTCGCCGGTGCCGTCCATGTCGGGGTCGTCCATGCGCTTCTTGCGCGCGCGGCTCTCTTCCTTCTCCGCCTGCGCGAACATGCCGCCGGGCTTGCAGCCTCCGACCATGTCGGCGCCGGAGACGGTGATGACCTCCATGCCGTCACACGACACGCCGAAGAACGGGAGGAAGAACGCTGCGATCACCAGCGCGCTGAAGTAGCGGCCGATCTTGTTCCACAGGACTCGCTTGCTCGCCATCGGCGGGACACTACCTCAAAGCCCGCTGATCGCGTCCTCCCATCGCGTGGAGAACAGGACGTAGTCGCCGAAGTCGAACGGGTGCTGCGCGAGCACGCCGCGCTGATCATCGCGCAACCCCGAGACGAGCCGTTTATTCCCTTTGTCGACGATGTCGAGCACGTCGCGCGCCACGCCGACGGCGGCCATCGGCTTGAACGTCTTCGGCGCGAGCTCGCCGGAGAGCGCGGCGTTGAACAGGCGGTCCTGGATCGCCTGCGCGGTCTCCTTCGTGGTCGCGTCGAGGTCCGCCTGCTGGCGCGGATCGAGGTGCGCCTCGGCGGCGAAGCTCTCGAGCGATGCCGCCACGCGCGCGCGGTGCGGAGCGAGCGCGATCTGCGCGAGCGGGATCATCCGATCGCGATACGCGCGCAGGTCCTCGCCCGGCGCGGGCAGCATCGCCATCGCCCACGGTGGGACCTTCACGCCGTAGAAGCTCGGCCCATCGCTTGCCGCGCGCGGTGGCTCGGTGTCCTCGCGATCGGCGCGATCGAGCTCCGCGTTCGAGTACTTCGTGGTGCGCTCGTGCGTGGCCTTCGCGCACTCCGCAGCCGGCGGCGGCATCGGCCGGTTGCAGCTCTTCCAGGTCTGCCAGCCGCACACGGCGCCGAGGCAGAGGGCGATGGTTCGCCAGCCGTTGCTCATGGGTTCCTCGCGATCGGTTGGGACGGTGCCGGTGATGCAGCGCGGCCGCTGCGGAGATCGAACGCATAGATGAGACCCACGCGGGTCTCCCAGGTGGTGATCGGCCCGCCGAGGTCGGCCGAGCTCAGGATGTCGAAGGTCAGCGGTCGCAGCGCGATCGAGAGGTTCTTCGCGATGGCGAGCTCGCCGAACGCTTCGAACCGCACCGTGGTGCCACCGGTGTCGTGGAACGCGGGCTCGTCGAAGTTGACCAGCGTGGGGCCAGCGCCGATGCGGCCGCCGATCTGGAGCCGCGTGCCGGGGACGCGCGAGACAACACCGGCGGAGAACAAGATCGTGCCGTGCGCGGCGTCGCGGTTGCCGAGGCTATCGAGATCGATCCAGAAGCCGAGCGTCGCGAGCGTGAGGCCGATCGAGAGCGATGGCCCGGCGAGCGTGGAGACTTGATCCGCGCGCCGATTGATCGGCACCGCCAGCGCGCCGAGAAGACCGACCGTCAGGCGAATCGGCGACCGCGCGGGCAACGCGCCGGCGCGCACTGCGGGCGCGGGCTCGGGCGCGACGAGCGGACGCGCGGGCTCCGGCGCGGGCGTGCCGTACGGAGGCTGATACGGCGGTTGATACGGTGGCTGGTAGGGCGGCGGCGGCGTTGCCATCCGGCGGCGCGGGTTGCGCGTGGACCGGATGCGGATCGAACACGACGAGCGCGAGCGCCGCGGCCGCCGCGACCGCGAGCAAGCGCCGATGCGACGCGAACAGCCCGACGGCGATCGCGACGAGCACGCAGATCGAGAAGATCTGGCCGCTCGAGAGACCGAGGTAGATGCCGCGACCGAGGTCCGCGCGGAACGCCTCCACGCCCATGCGACCGATGGCGTAGGTCGCCGCGGCGGCGAGAAACACGCGTCCCTCGCGCCACTTCTGCCGGCCGGCCCACGCGGCCACGCCGACGATGACGAGGCCGAGCAGCGCCTCGTAGAGCTGCGTGGGATGCACCGCGAGCGACTCGGCGCGCTCCGGGGGGAGAAGGCCCGATTGCAGGTGGTCGCGCCACGCCGCGCTGCCGGCGGGGAACCGCACCGCCCACGGCACGCTCGTGACCTTGCCGTAGTCACACCCGCCGAGGAAGCAGCCGAGTCGCGCGAACAGGAGCGCGACGCCCATCGGGATCGCCGCGATGTCGCCGAGGCGGGCGAGCGGAACATTGCTTTGACGACAAACGATCGCCACGGCGATACCGCCGGCGAGATAGCCCCAGAACGAGGTCATGCCGGACCACCGCACCGTCACGTGCCCGGTGGCGAACAGCTGCTCGAGCGCGTCGATCATCATCGGGACGAGGATCCCGGCGGCCACGGCGGTCAGGTAGCACCACAGCACCACGCTCGCGATCACGCCTCGATCCACGCCGCGCTCGCGCGCACCGCGGAGCATGAGGATGAGCCCGAAGAGGCCCGCGAGCCCGACGCACGAGAACCAGCCCGGCGCGATCGACGCCGCCACGCTGGTCGGCATGAACTGCGCGAGCCAGGACACGACGTGCGACCTCACGACGCCACCTCCTCGGTCGGCTGCTTCTTCTTGCGCGAGCGACGGCGGACCACCGCGGCGACGGGGATCGGAGCGATCGCCCAGACGAGCGAGATCGCGAGCGCCGCCCCGCCGGAGACGTCGCGCGGGGCCGCGGTGCAGCCGTTGTTGTTGCCGCCGCTGCCGCCGCAGTCACCTCCGCTGCAACCGCTGCCGCCGCAGTCACCTCCGCCGCACGAGCCGCCGCTACCGCACGAACCACCGCTGCTGCTGCCGCACGAGCCACCACCACCACCGCCGCCTCCGCCGCCGCTGGAGTTGCAGGAATCGCAGTTGCCGCCGCAGCCGCTCTGATCGTTCGAGCTACTGCACGCGCTATCGCACGAGAACGAGTTGTTGCAGCTCGGTCCTTCGCAGTTGCAGCTCGGCGAGGCCTCGCAGTTGTTGTTGTTCGAGCTGCACCCGTCACCGCAGTCGACGGAGGTGTCGCGCGGCGGGCGCGGCGGGGTCATGCCGCCGTCGAGCGTGGGGAACGGATCGGAAGGAGCGCCGTAGATCTCCGCGAGGCACGCGTCGAGGCCGGGGCCACACGCCGCGTCGTCGAGGAACGTCGCGTTCGCTTCGAGCGTGCCGAGCGAGCTCGCCGCCGTCGTCGAGCGCGGGCAGCTCGGGGCCTTGTCGGCGGTGCAATCGTCGACGGAGCTGATCGCCAGCGCGAGGTTGATGCACAACAGGAAGTAGCCACGCCCGTTGTTCGCACCGAGCATGTCGCACTCGGCGCTGCCATCGGTGATCTCGGTGACGGGCTCGCAGTTGCCGGCGGGAACACACGCTTCGCAGCGCGTACGTTGCGCGTACGCGCACTCGGCCACGGAGCCGTAGAAGCTGTAGGGATTTCCCCCCGTACTGGGGATCACCTCCGGCGCTTTGATGGGCGCACGATCGGGCGCGAGGGATCTCGGTGCGATCCGCTGCGCCACGGCGCTCGGTCGATCCATCGCGGCCGATGTCGCGGCCTCGTCCGTCTCCGGCTCGAGCGCGGCGAGCACGATGGGGTTCACCACGAGGCGCGGCGGGGTCTCGCTGGTGACGTAGCCGGCGATCACGCCAAGGCGCGAGGACGGCGCGACGACCAGCGGACCGGCCTCGTGCCCCGCGTCCACCGCGATCGCCGACAGCACGTCGAGCCCGCGTCCCGGGAGATAGTTCCACGTATGTTCGTCCCATTCATCCGCGAGCCAGAGCTCCGTGACGGGGGCCGGCGCGCCTTCGGCCACCGCGGCCGCGCGCTCCGCGACGCGCGAGAGCGTGGTGACCTGCGTGGGTCCGACGGTGACGCGAACGAGACCGAGGGCGCCCTCCCCGTCCGCCGCGCGCGACGCATCGAGCGCGGCCATCGCGCGCGCGATGCGATCGTCGATCGACGTGCCGTCACTCGGAGCGAGCGGCAGTGCCGTCGCGTGTTCGTGAAACCCCAGAGCGAGAACGCGGCGGGCCGCCGCGCGTTGATCCGGATCCCATTTGATCGCGACCTCCGGCGCGACTCCGAGTAGATCGCGCAATTCGAGATCGCCCGGATCGACCCGAGTCTCTCCCGCTCCGCATCCCATCACGAGCATGGCCGAAGCCATGACAGTGCACAGCGATGTCCCCTTCATCACCTCCCACGATACACACTCGCCCTCGCGTGAACATGAAGCTCGCGGTGAACTCCGACCTTTGCCATGGCGCTCACGGTCAACTCACGCATGCAGCAGAATGCTACGCTCGACGCTCATGGAGATCGTTTCCATCGACGTACAGCGGCCGGTCGACGCGTGCTGGCGAGTGTTCACCACACCGTCGATGCTGGTGCACTGGGTGCCCGGCCTCGTCGGTGCGACCCTCATCGCGTCGCGGGACGACGGCCTACCGCGCGAGGTGACGTTCGAGTTCGCCGCGGGACTGCGATACACGCT
>Ga0247741_1001431_pt1 | contig 13297 bp, 13 predicted proteins | sample UWRJL213509R2_FD_180945 | JGI IMG/M metagenome (GOLD analysis project Ga0247741, IMG submission 180945) | Plant litter microbial communities from Arlington Agricultural Research Station in Wisconsin, United States - UWRJ-L213-509R-2 | ecosystem: Environmental > Terrestrial > Plant litter >... | reverse complement strand
ATCTCGTCGTGGGCTGGGAAATGTCGACATAGATGCCCCGCTGTCTCAGAAAATGAGCTTACAAGACGAAGCTCACAGTCATGTCAAATTTGCGGGTGAATGGAACCAGCTGCTTGATGAAATTCGTTGCATCCCCAGGTTCCATAACTTTCTTCAACCCTTTCAGACGTCGGGCCTTCTGAAAGATCTCCCAGTAGATGGCCCTGTCATCGTCATCAATGTTCACGAGACCCGCTGTGATGCCTTGGCTCTCATCTCTGGTTCCAATGCGCCCATTCACATCCCTCTCGATAATATCACTCACAAACTGGCATCTGAGCTCCGAGAGCTTCTGCGTAAATTTCTTTCATCTCGTGGTGTTCGACTACGAGATGAAGATCGTGGCACACGCCCGGTGCTGGATGACGATGTCGAAACGCACAGTGAGATCTATTTCATTCTTGAAGAACTCTGGCGGCGTGTAGTGAAGCCCATCCTGGATGGTCTTGAGTACTCTGTGAGTCTCTCAGGCCCAAATATATCGTCTTGCTGATTTTTGTCCAAGCCTCATGCTCCGTTGAACCCACGTCGGATCTGGTGGTGTCCAACCGGTCCCCTGGCATTTCTCCCTCTCCATGCTGCGGGAATTTATAGTCAAAACGAGACATCCGCACCTGGATCATGTATGTCCTACTTTGCTGTTTCCTCGTATACTCCCACCGTCAGTGCACTCCTAGCAAAGGTCAAGGCGTCCACCGAACGGCCGCTAACACCCTCCAGGCTCCTCCTCATCAGCCAACCAAATACTCCAGGTCGTTCACCAATCCCATGCACGACGAAGGAAATGGACGCTATATGGAAAGCGATTGGGTCGAGTCCCTCAGACTCTCTTCGTTTGGAGGCCGAAACGGCGACGGTCAGCCAAGTGAAACTGGAAATGGGATCGCACAGTTCAATTCATTTTGCGTGCCACGCGAGCCAGGACGTCAAGAGACCGCTCAACAGTGGATTTTACCTACACGATGGAAGACTCAAACTCGCGGAGATTATGAAGCTGAAGATTGCTCACTCCGAGCTAGCATTTTTGTCAGCATGCCAGACGAGCACCGGAGATGAGAAGCTATCAGAAGAGGCAGTTCACCTCGCGGCTGGCATGTTGGCGGTGGGATATCGAGGTGTGGTAGCAACAATGTGGTCGATCAAGGACAAGTACGGTCCTGTGGTGGCGGAAAGCTTCTACCAATATCTTATGGACAAGGAGAGTGCTCCTGGAAAGCCGAGCCTCGATACCGCCGATGCTGCACGCGCCCTCCATCACGCTATACAGGGCATTCGAGAGCAAGTTGGCGACACAGAACGGGGTCTGCTGACGTGGGTACCTTACGTTCACTTTGGCTATTAGCAAGATTTCTCTTATTCCGTTCAGCAGACAAAGGGATTTACTTACCTAGCGTATATTGCAACGAGCACTTCAACAACCGCTTGTAATTGATGGACCAGATTCAGATTGATACTGAATCGGCGACTATTTGATATGTATTACATGGTGGTGGCGAAAATAACTTTTGAAAATAGAGAGATTTCTGGGGTCTGGGATGTGTTGGGATCGGACAAATCTAATTATCAGATGGAATTTGAGTCACAACGAGCGCTAAGCAGGCGAGTTCTGAAAGTGATGAGCATTAGCGAAGGTATGCACTGTACAAAGTCAAATTCAAAGTTTGTGTATTTAACTCTAATGATAAACGACTATGAAGGTCAGATTATCCCAGGCTTTTGACAAAACTATACGATAGACGATGTTTTCACCACCCAGGCTCTCCGTCACAACGACCCTACTTCCACTATCTTCACCCTTCCCAGCTCCACGATTTCCTCCAGCCTTGTCAGCTCCCCGTGAGGTGAAGTACGGGCATATCCTCAATAATATCCGGGAGTCTCTCCATCAGCATCCCCTCCGCCCTCCCTGCCTCCACTACCAACTCAGACAAACCACTCTTCTCACTTACTACACCCTCCATCTTCCTCATATACGACCCATCTCGAGGTGGTTCGTCGAGAGGGATATGAAACCGGGAAGTTGAGGGATTCGAAGCACTAGTAAGACTAGTATCGGTGCTCTGTGAACCCTTCCTATTTCCAGATCAACGCCCTTCACCTCCCTTTCCAACAGGAGATCGCCCTGCAAGTCTCACAGCCAGAAAATGATAAAACACCCTCCAGTGCTCGGGGAAGTAGACTTGCACGCCAATTGCAAGGGATTGGGAGAGGGGATTGTTGGATATGTATGGGCGTAGGAGGGGATACATGGGTTTAGATATTAACATACGGGAGAAGAGAGATCCGAGGGTTGAGCGTTGAACTGTTATAGGCCAGATGGGAGAAGCTCGAGGTATTTTTGTTGTAGGAGCTTATACCAAACATGTAGGGACACGGTTGGAGGGTGTGCTGTATCTGTAAATATATGCGTGTGTTGTGAGCGGAATCTCAGAACCTAAGGAGAAGAGCAGGCATACCGACATTTCAATAGTCACCTTGATCCACGCGTAAAATAACGGCGAAACTCTACATCATCCTCAAGAAGCGGCCTATAAGAATCATTATCCTTCGCATACTGCGACTTGACTAGGGCAGGGAGCAGTGCATCGTGTACGATCCAGTGAGTGATGCACGAATACGGCACCTATGGCCAGTGGAAGTCGTACACGATATAGAGAGGGTTGGTGTTGCACTCCTGCTCAATGTTGAGCCGGAGGAAAAGAAGTGCGAGGAAGAGAAGGAGCAGAGGAGACGCTGGAGGGAGGCGGGCTGGTCTGGGGTGTGCCAATCTATCGATGTTCATGAGCGAGTCAGAGTGATGGCGACTTTGAACACATGCAGTTATATGTCGGAACGGCAAGTCGTACAATATCCAGTGTAAGGAGACACTAATGTCCCCTGCAGTCGCACGGTTGTGACGACTGGAAGGTGAGTTTGGTCGTGGGTCATGTCAAGGCCGTACTGTACTCGCGACATGTGGAGTTTGAAATTTCTGTGCTGCTCATCAGGCGTAGTAATTATTCCCTTTCCGGGTTTCCCATACCACAATGGCATAGGTCTCCATACAAATCCATAAAGTGGCAGAGAAGACGCGTCGCCGTGCACTACTACTTCATACATGTACGCCGTTCAAGACGCTCATACAATCTTGTACGATAGGTATTGCCTTCCTTTTGGCGTCCATATAAGATATCTGACATGGGAACTCAATTAGCAGACAAACCACGGCCATCGCTGATACATGTCTGTCCGGGATAACGTCGATGCCGCTTTATGTCCTGCAAGACCGGGTGGTGAAATAGGTATGCCAATTACCCACCTCCATCCCTTCTAGCCACTCTGAAGAACGACAATAGATAACTCGAATGTCATCGTAGAAGTCACCCCGGAAGCTGCGGAGAAACCTGACTTTGTCGCGTCATTTGCGACTCACGATGAAGCTGGGGACACTGCTATGCAAGACGGTACAAGTGGTGAGTACAACATTTTGAAAATATAGGCATTCAGTACCTTACGAGTCCTTCAGATCATATGCACAACACTGGCAGCACCTCAGAACTCGCGGAACCCAGTTACCATGCGCTTGATAATGTGGGATCTATTCAAGGCCTTTCTGAGACGCCAGAATCTCAGTTGGCCAAGAACGATGGGCAGGATCTAGATAGAGATGTGACTCTTCGGCTCTATATAACGGGTAAGTTCGAAATAACAACCGAAACATTGTATTTCGAACATCATCTTTAACAGACCTCGAACTTCAATGCACAACGGAAGGGTTTGATCTTCTGCCCCTCGATACAGTCAGGCTTGCCATTATTGGTCTTGCTACCGGGGACGAGGGGGTTTGGTTGTTGAGAAGGGTATCAGAAGATACATGGAAGCAAGTATCGAGTGTCATTGAACTGTAAGAATTTGGTAACACATAACACCACTCAATGCGGGTCTGACGCCCCTCGTTTTAGATCCATGGACATATCCAGAGGCCTTTCAATCGTGGCTACCTCTGAGGACTCGGTGGAGTTTGCGCGCATGCCGTTGACGAAAGACGAACTCGTTTTGGATTTAGAAACCAATGAAGCGCGTAAGTATGTAATGGGTCGTCCAAGAATGGCTGCTGACTGAACAAATCTTCAGGGATCACCAAATACTTCACTGCTGGATCTGGCGTACCACCGCTCAAACTATCATTGGTGGTATTGGAGTTGTCAGAAAAGAAAATGATAGATGAAGACGGGAGTGACAACGAATGTGCAGAAACAGGTACTTTCAACTTTTGGCTGCGACAGAAAAACAACGGTTAATGCACTGTGCAGCTTGGGAATTAGCGAGCCGCGGAGATGACTTGATAGAAACTTTCGAGCGAGTTGGCAATCTGGCTGACCTTGCGGAAGCCATTTCTGTCCAACAGCGGGCTATTCAACTCGCTCCCAAAGGCCATGTAGACATACCAATGTACCTGAACGACCTCGGGTATTCATTTGAGTGTCGCTTCGAACGCGCAGGGAATCTCCCTGACATCGAGCAGGCAATCTCCCTCCGGCAGCAAGCAGTGCAGCTGACTCCCGATGACCATGCAGATATGCCAATGTACCTGAATAACCTTGGGATCTCATATCGGCGTCGCTTCCAATGTACTGGGGAACTCTCTGATATCTCAAAAGCGACCTCACTCCAGCAGCGAGCGGTTGAACTCACTCCCAATGGCCACGCAGATATGCCAATGTATCTGAATAACCTTGGGAATTCATATGGTTGTGGCTTCGAACGCACAGGAAAAATCTCTGATATTTTAGAGGCCATCTCGGCCCAGCAGCGAGCGGTCCAACTCATTCCCAATGGCCATGCACATATGCCAGGATGCCTGAATAACCTTGGAAATTCATATCGATGTTGCTTCGAACGCTCAGGGAAACTCTCTGAGATTTCAGAAGCCATCTCACTCCAGCAGCGAGCGGTTGAACTCACTACCAACGGGCACGCAGATATGTCAATGTACCTCAATAACCTTGGGATTTCATACGAGTGTCGCTTCGGACGCACAGGGGAACTCTCCGATATCTCAGCAGCCATCTCAGCCCAGCAGAGAGCGGTTCAGCTCACTGCCAATGGCCATGGTGATATGCCAGGACATCTGAACAACCTTGGGATTTCATATCGACGTCGCTTCGAACGCAGAGGTGATCTCTCCGATATCTCAGAAGCCATATCCGCCCAGAAGCGAGCAGTTCAAATCACTCCCAATGGCCATGCAGATGTGGCACTATACTTGAATAACCTCGGCAATTCATATCTATGTCGCTTCGAGCACACAGGTGAACTATCTGATATTTCAGAAGCCATCTTAGCCCAGCAGCGAGCAGTCGAACTCACTCCCAGTGGCCATGCGAATATGCCAGTCCGACTGAATAACCTTGGGGTATCATTTTTCTTTCGCTTCAAGCGCACTGGCGATTTCCCCGACATCGAAGAAGCCATCTCACTCCGTCGGCGAGCCATTCAACTCACTCCTGACGGCCACGCAGATATGCCAGGGTGGTTGAATAACCTTGGGAATTCATATCAGTGTCGCTTCGAACACACAAGGGATCTCTCCGATATTGAGGAAGCCATCTCAGTCCAGCTACGAGCAGTTGAACTCACTCCCAATGGCCACGCACAGATGCCAGCACGATTGTATAACCTTGGAGTTTCATACCAGTGTCGCTTCAATCACACCAATAATCCCACAGATATTCACACCACCTTGTCGCTTTATCAAAAGTCCGCCACAACTTTTGGACCTCCTTCAATTCGCCTACATGCAGCTCAAAAATGGGCGCAACTGTCAATAACTCATGATCTTGCACAATCCCTGACAGCATATGCTGTTACAATTGATCTCGTATCTCAGATCGCGGGTATGGACCACACAATAGAGCAGCGCCATATCCACCTCACCAAATTCTCAATGTTGGCCACATCTGCTGCGTCAGCCGCTTTCGCGCAGGGTGAGATCAAAAAAGCCCTTGAGTGGCTTGAGCAAGGTCGTTGCCTGGTCTGGAGCCAACTCCACCAACTTCGTACACCCGTAGATAGTCTACGGGAATATGATGAGTGCCTGGCGCAGCGCTTCATGGATACCTCGAGCGCTCTGGAGTTGTCAGGATCTCGACATGGACTAGAAACTCTTGCCGTAGATGCCCCGCTGTCTCAAAGAATCAGCTTACAAGACGAAGCTCATAGCCACATCAAACTCGCTAGTGAATGGAACCAGCTGCTTGATGAAATTCGTAGCATTTCTGTGTTCCATGATTTTCTTCGACCCCCTCAGACGTCAGATCTTTTGAAAGGTCTCCCACCAGACGGTCCCATCATCCTCATCAATGTTCACGAAACCCGCTGTGACGCCTTGGCTCTCATCTCTGGTTTCAATGCACCCGTCCACATCCCTCTCAATAATTTCACCCACAAACTGGCATCTGAGCTCCGAGAGTGTCTACGCCTCTTTCTTTTGTCCCGTAGGGTTTTATTACGGGATGAGGATCGTGGCCCACGTCCAGTTTTCGATGACAATATAGAAATGCAAAGTGAGATCCATTTCATTCTCGAAGAACTCTGGCAGCGTGTGGTGAAGCCCATCCTGGATGGTCTTGGGTACTCAGGCTCCGTGAGTCTCTCAATCTCAAATATATCGTTCTGCTAATGTTTTCGCTCAAGCCTCATGTTCCAATGAACCCACGTCGGCTCTGGTGGTGTCCAACCGGTCCCCTTGCATTCCTCCCTCTCCATGCTGCGGGAATTTATGGTCTAAACGAGACATGTGCACCCAGCTCATGCCTCTCCAACTTTGCTATATCCTCGTATACACCCACCGTCAGTTCACTTCTAGTAAGGGTCAACGATTCCGCCGATGTACAGCCTGTACCACCGTCAAAGCTCCTTATTATCAGCCAACCGAATACCCCAGGTCGCTCCCCAATCCCATGCACTACAAAGGAAATAGATGCCATCTGGAAAATAATCGGGGCAAATCCTTCAGACTGTCTTCGTTTGGAAGCTGAAGCCGCAACAGTCACCCGAGTGAAACTGGAAATGGCATCGCACAGCTCGATTCACTTTGCGTGCCACGCAAGTCAGGACGTAAAGGCACCGCTCATGAGTGGATTTTATCTCCATGATGGGCGGCTTGAACTCATGGAGATCATGAAGCTGAGGGTTACTCACTCCGAGCTAGCATTTTTGTCAGCATGCCAGACGAGCACCGGAGACGAGAAACTATCCGAAGAGGCGGTCCATCTCGCGGCTGGGATGTTGGCGGTGGGTTATCGGGGTGTAGTAGCAACTATGTGGTCGATCAAGGACAAGTATGGCCCTGTGGTGGCGGAAAGTTTCTACGAGTATCTTATGAATAAGGCTACTCCTGGCAAACCGAGACTCGATACCGCCAATGCTGCTCACGCCCTCCATCATGCTATTCAGTGCATCCGAGAGCAAGTTGGCGACACAGAACGAGGTCTCCTGACGTGGGTACCGTATGTTCACTTTGGGTATTAGAATCGTTTTTCGCATTCCATTCAGGAGAAAGTAGTATTTACTTTATATCTGAGACCGATGTTTACGCATGGCGTAACAAATCTCATGCATTCGTACTTCACAGTTCATAGTTATTCAATTAAAGGAGATCGAGTAATATATTAAATCTGTCCTGCCTATGAAGTATACCAATCTTCTATCTGCAGCTCTCTCTAACGATAAACGATCGTCAAGCCCAAATGGTAGGTGCTCCTGAATTTCACTATTCTCCCATATTCTCGGTTACAACGCCACCTCCACTATCCTCACCTTGCTCAACGACCTCTTCTAGCGTCGTCAGCTCCTCCGTGAGGTTAAGCATGGGCATATTTCCGTTACACCGAACATATAGGGGATGCGGTTCCAAAGCGTGCCATATCTGCGTAGAGTAGAAGGTATGCGTCACTTATTGAGTAAAACATTGAGATGGAGCGTACCGATATTTGAACGTCATCTTGATCCACGCATGAAACAAAAGCTCAGTGTCAGCTTCGAGCAGCAATTCATATGAATCATTATCCTTGCGGTACCACGACTCGACGAGTGTAGAGAGCAGTCTGCCATATGCGATCTTATGGTGCACGATACAGACTGGACGGTGGTCGGGTCGGTGTCTTGTACGGTGATGGCGACTTAGAGCATGGGAGCCAATCGTCTGAAGGCATGCGGCCATAGGAGATGCCATCGACGCACCAACAGACTCTGAGACCAGCACTCTGAACGGAACCCAATCTGGGATAGAGCTTCATCAGGGAGAGAAGAGCCGCTCGCCGATATCCCCAAGGGTTTCGGGGCTGTGTATGATAAATGGCGGATCAATACATTCTGCGCATGGTGAAGAGAGCTTGTTGATAGACTGATAATAGTTGGGCCATCGTAGACGCAGTGTGTGCATGTGTATGCTCAGGCAGGTAGGCAGGTGTCAAGGTTTGAACCTTGGAGCTTGGAGCCTTGATCGGGTCTTGGAAGTTTGGACGACCAAGGGTGGGCGCAAGACTATGGGCTCGAGATGTGCCAGACTTAGAGGACTCTAAGGAAAGCTGACATGTATGCTGAAGAGCATCGAGGTAGAGGGATCGAAACTGCCCGAGACCTCGGAGTGCCCTGCTCCTAAGCTGGGATGTACAGCGTTGGAGGTGTGGAATATAAGAGGACTAGTGAAGATTGTCAGATCGGCTTAAGCAAAGGGGGGAAAGGGCAAGATGAACTTGTTCCTACATCAGGGTGAGCTGGATATCGGACAAGCTCGAGTTGTGTGGCCAGGAGTAGACGGCTCAGGCAGTGCCATGATCGTAGCTATGAGGCAGAGTGGTCGTGCTTGGATAACCAAATCGTGATACTAGAGACTTGAGGGGAGGAGCGTCGCATTCTTCTTGGGTTTTGGAAATCGATCAAGGAGGTTACAGCTGCGGTGAGTGTTGGCAAGGTCTTTCACCGTCGCAAGCGAGACGACCATTATGCTATGCAACAACGTCATCAACCATGAGTGCTGAGAGCATTGACCGTGTGAACACCTTCTAGACTTTATCAGAGAGAGGGGGGACTATACCGGTTGGACTCCGATCCTGGTGCGCACAGAAATGGGCCGTTTTTGGGCCTTGACTCCGATATTTGTGCTCACATTTCCGACAAAATTCTTCTTTAGCCCCGATCCAAATTGAGTACAGAAAGACCGTCGGGAGCGAACTCCGATCCAATGAGTACATAAACCCAACGTTAGCCTAAATTTTTTTTTTTCACCTACGTCTCCAAGCCATGAGCCAGTTGTCCAAACTATGCCTCTCGACACTAAATATTTCAGGTTTGCGGAGGGATATTCATGTGCAGTTACATGGCGCGATGTCGGTTGAAAGTCTCAATATACGCATCAACGAAGTAATATCGGTTTTGCCTAACCACCATGGTGCGATCTACATGCCATACAGCCGTAAACTCGATGCCTCCATCATGAACGCAATGACGCCCAATCCTGCCCTGTTACTCTTGACATCTTATCAAGTCGCCAATGCTGAGATGGCGCAGGTGTCGCCTGAGCAATTGTGTCGCCACAGTGTATGTTTATGACTTAGTCCTGAAAAGCCCGCTTTGAATCCATAAAAAAAAACGCAACGATGAGGGCGCAATCGCTCAGAAACACGGGCGACGACGAAGGGGACAGCGCAGATGCGAGTGGACCCGACGACTAGTACTTTGGTCCCCGATGCGTACGGTACAAAAACCCCTTATTTATATGTCCGATCCGACAGTGCACACAGATTTGCGAAAATCTATGTTCAATCCAAAGTGCGCACACTTTGGAGAAATTTTTGGCCAACCCGATCCGGATGCTCACAGAACCAGGCCGAAAAGTGCCTGACAGAATTGGCCAAAATGGGTGATTTAGGGTCGGAGTCTAGCCGGCAAAGTCCCCCCTCCTGGAAAACTCGCCCGAAATACTCCTCAGATACCAGCTCTCTCAAAGGGCAAAACTTTAATCTTTCAGGAAACTGCCGTAGCACAGAAGCGCATGTCAGTGGGTGACGTGCTTGTGCTCCGAGTCAGCAATGCCTGCCGCAGTTTTCAATTCGGAGGGTAGGGCAGCTGATTGTTTAGAGAAAAGGCTCAAAGCTCTTGCTGCCCTGCCAGTAGACCGCCCCAGCATCGATTTGGAATCTGCTATGTTACACACTCGGGCCGTGTTCTGGTGTCATGGTTGCAATACTAACAGCTACAAGCGCAGTGGGAATTGTACAGAATCGTCAAACCGTCACGAGGGTTTAAACGTTCAAGCTTCAAGTTTCGCCTATTAGTATTACAAATGAGTTACCAATTTTCGAACGATTCTCGCTGACAAAAACAGTATATGGAACCACCAAAACCGTCCACTCTGCCCTCCCATATATACTCCAAGTTGTGGAGAAATGTTACAATTGCAACCACAATCACCCACCAAGCCGTTGTAATAGCCTTCACAGCTTGAGCCGGCCAGTTTACAGAGTCCACTTTGCCCACTCGAGGGACAAGAAGGAGGCTTAGTGTCCTTTTAATAAATGTTGGCTGGGCTAGACGTAGAGGAAAGGGTACATCTCGAGTTTGTCCTTGCGACGCTTCATTGTGAGTACATTTTGTTATCAGACTTACAGGAATGGCGGTGTTACATTGCAACACTGAACTTCACCTTCTCCAAAGTGTGTACCGCAGTGTGTGTCATCTACGATCACAGTAAGTGGGTTTTGTTATGGTAGCATCAAAGCAATGGGCAGTGATTCTCCATCGCATAGTTTTAACGCTTCCTGACGAGGTGTGCACGGCGCCTTACTCTTTTGTTTTAAATATTCCTGATATTCTCCATGCCACAGATCGCACTTGTTTGGGTAAGACCTCCACCTAGCCTTACAGTATGCGGCTGAATTTTGCGTGTGTAGGAACGAAAAAGTTGGCGACTCATTCAAATACTGTTCTTGACTGTGAGATTCAGCTTTTCCACCCTCCCCCCTGAATTTTCTTCAAACTTTTACTAGAATCGATATGGAGGAGCAGCGTTGCAAATGTAAGCGACAATCTGGGCATCGCTCAAGCAACAAACTTATTCCATCCTGTAGCTATTCTGCAATAGGTGGCTAGTTATATTCACTCCATAGTCCTGGCGTCTCACTACCTCCTCGAAAGTTTATGTGTTGCCTACGATACATCCGGGAGTGCGCCCTGTCACCTTCCTCTATGCTGCATTATTATAACGTGTTCTTTTTACTCTTAACCTCGTTCGTATTCTCAGAAGTAAGTACCCCGCTCTCAGACTTAAACAATCATGTCTGAAGCCTGTCCCATTTTCGTAGATGTATGATTTTTTCACGAAACTTGAACCAAATTGGTTCCGCGCTGAAGTGAACCATCCAGGTATCTCAAACGGGGTCGTCGAATTTGCATTGGTGTCAGCGGTAATTTTTTCGATGCAAGGTCAGTATAAATCTTCATTATGTACTCAATCCTTAGTGACATCCGACATACTCCCTAGCTATTATGATTTGCCGTATTTCGAGCATGTATGGTCACACCCGAGCAATCAAAGCCGTCCTGTTGGTCGGCTTCGTACTGTACATCTCATCTGAAACCATACTGGGCGTTCTGCTTACCCATCCCAGCACTCCTGAAATCTGTGCGTCGTCCCATTTACCCTTGCCTATCAGAACATCTCTGAAGCCCATTCGAATGTCACATCCATATTCAGTTACAGACCTTGCTGACCCCTCCTCTCACAAATTTTGCTTCCTAGGCCCTGCAGGCTGGGCATGGGCTTTGTGGATCCCGCATATGCTGTTTCAACTCCTCCTTTTTATCCTGGCCGTCCGGATAGGAATACGCGACTACCATGCCATGAAGGTGGTGCAGAAATTGAGACGCGACATGCCAGGTGGTGGTGGCAGTTCCCTCATGTATGTCCTTCTTCGTGACAGTATCCTCTTTCCATTTGTGTGCGTATCCGAGTCGTCTTTCGCTCCAATCAAATTTGAGTGGCTTATCCACCATACTTAGTGCAATGATCATAGCTGCCCTGTGCCTTGGGATGCAGGTTCAACTCCCGGTAGGCTCTGCTTTATATTTTCATTCCAACTGATGCAACCATAACTTACACTCATCACGTAGGTTGTGCGTTACCCAGTATCTCAAAATGTCACCGCATTTTCGGCATGCATCCTTGGTCCACGCCTCATCTTGAACCTGAAGGAGACACTTTACCATTCGGAGACACGAGATTTCCATAATGGTGGTGTAGCTGCGATGCAAACTCCTCAACTCAACGTAAAGTTGAAATCTTCTGCTTCTACGAGTGCCTGAAAGAACGAAAACTGGATAATGGCATAAGCCCTCGAATTTATGTATTTTATTGTTGTAACTCCGAAGTAAACCCACTCCTTGAACTCGATTTCCTATTCCTGTCCTCGTCAGTTGCGAGTGTACCAACAAGGTTATGAGGGTTGACGATAGTGGTAGGATGAGGTTGTAATTTAGACAATAACAATAAGTATCCCACAAAAAACAGCGGAGCAAGATCGTAACATCCTCGACTTTCTCGAGCGGTTCAATAGGCTCGTATATGTCTAGTTGGATCCGGCCAGCAGTTTGGGAGGGGGTGCTTGGATGGTGAGACAGGCGCGGTGAGAAAAAAGAGCCAACGAGGGGCGTTCATGTCCAGGGAAGAGATTGAAGGTTCGACTAGTATTTTTGTCTTCCGAGACACAAGCACAGCCAGCACCACCTAACCGGCGCTGCCAGCCGAGAGTGATAGGACCTCCGAATATCCTGACGCAATTGCTATCATTGAGCCTAGAGTAGCAGATGTACTACCGGCGTTGAGTGTGGAAGGTGTACCATGTCTGTAAAATGTTGCAGTCCATCTTGATGTTGAGCCACAGGGCGGGTGGGAGGCGGGGAGACCTTTAGTGATGATGTGGTGCCAGTCTATTGAAATAGATTGAGAACGCCGGCGCACTTGGAACAGAACCTTGAGCCGGGATAGAAGCAGAGTCCGGAAGGAGGAGTCCCAGGAATGGAAAGTTGTGTTCTATAAAGAGCAGCACGCCGATATCCCCGAGGGGTTGTATAACTCACTCATCACCGTACAGTGGATGACTTCCCGCAGCGTTTAGAAACCTAGATTGTTTCCTAAAAGTTGCTAAGCGAGATCAGCCGAGCTGCCGTTTACCTTATGGAGACGGCTTGACGTTCGCCATCAAATAAGGTCCCTCTC
>Ga0247741_1001429_pt1 | contig 13305 bp, 17 predicted proteins | sample UWRJL213509R2_FD_180945 | JGI IMG/M metagenome (GOLD analysis project Ga0247741, IMG submission 180945) | Plant litter microbial communities from Arlington Agricultural Research Station in Wisconsin, United States - UWRJ-L213-509R-2 | ecosystem: Environmental > Terrestrial > Plant litter >... | reverse complement strand
TGATTGCAGGATGGATATCGCCTTTCAGGACGTGGCTCGATGCCTTTGGTTGTCCAAAATGCGAAAATATCCGTAGTCCATGCGATTGTTTGCTGCTCAGATCCTCTGCACCAGCTGCATTAGGATCTTTCGAGGAGGCCTTTGCTGCAGCTGCCTCAGCCAAAAATGTCTTCTTCATAGGCGTCGGAGGTGGTTTGGCCTTCGCAGATCCTCCCCCTTGCTGCAGTGGTTTTCCTCCCTGTGGTTGCTGCTGATTCTTTCCCTGAGGTGCAGAAGCCGGCTTTCCTTGAGGCGGCTGTCCTTTCGATGCTGCCTTTGCTGCCCTCTGCTTCTCTTGCAACTCTCGTCTCTCCGCTTTGGTCATGCTCTTCTGTGATGGTTGGCCAGGCGTCTTGCCCACCACCGTAGGGGGCTGATCGAGGATCGTTGGTACCGGCATAATGGCAAGGAATCGTATAAGCCAAGTTGGATATATATGAGCGTAATTTTGAACACAGTTGATGATATGGAACAATGAGGTGAAGTACAAGACTTCAAGTTCAGATTAGATTCGAGTCAGGTTCTCAGGTCACGTGGGTGACACACCATTTTCAGAGCTTTCGTCTCCGACGTCCGTGGCATTGAGCAACTTCCGTTGTGACTTGAACGGCAACCACTAGGATCCCTACTGCACCAACAATTCCAAGCGGGTCGATACCTTCCCTCTCTTTTCTAAACACCTTCGTGCTGTACGACATTACAGACCATAATGGTATGGTGTGCGCATTCACTCTGCGAAGTCTCCGTGCTCACATTTATTTAGGGTGTCCCCGCGCTCTTCCGATGGCTCAGCAAGAAATATCCTAAAATAAGTTAGTAATCTCAGAGTGTTTTTCACTCTCATGCTTACTTTTCCCTCAGTCTTCCCAGTGGAAGAAGAAGAAGAAACCACAATGAAAGGAGATGGCGAGGACATTGTTATTCCTATCAACATGGCCATGCCCAATCCGAATGGTGTCGAATTCGACAATCTGTATCTTGACATGAACGGAATCGTACGTCGAAACAATTCCAACAACTCAATTAGGGTCTAACCGTTGCTCTAGGTTCATCCGTGTACACATCCTGAGGGCAAGGTATGCAATCCTTCTACTTGCAATTATCTGCATACTTATGTTGAAATCTGCATAGCCTGCTCCAGAGACAGAAGAGGAAATGATGGTCGAAATATTTAAGTATACCGAAAGAGTGGTCAACATGGTACGACCCCGGAAATTGCTCTTCATGGCCATAGGTAAGCATCTTGAAATGTGTGTGTATCATCTACTGAAGGCAGTAAAGATGGTGTCGCTCCTCGCGCAAAAATGAATCAACAACGATCTCGACGGTTCCGAGCTGCTCAAGAAGCAAAGGAGAAGGAGGAAGCGCGGAAGGAGTCTTTATTGCTCTGGGAATGTAAGTGCGCTTGTTTCGATGCCATCCATTTCTTACACTATATGCAGCAATGGGCCTTGAACTTACTGAAGAACAGAAGCAAGAGAAGGTCGCATGGGATTCCAACGCCATTACTCCAGGTACACCATTCATGGACCTCCTGGCTACATCACTCCGATACTGGGTGGTACAGAAGATGAATACTGACCCAGGGTGGAAGAACGTCCGCATTTTCCTCATTTCTCAATAGACTTGAAACTGAAAAATATCCAGATCCAAGTTCTCATTTCGGACGCAGGTGTGCCAGGAGAAGGAGAGCACAAGATCATGGACTACATCAGACGTCAACGAAGTCATTTCGGATATGATGCTAATACCCATCACGTTATTTATGGCTTGGTATGTGACCAGTCTGGTACTTTTATTATTGTTCGCTGATAGGGTGTTCTTAGGATGCCGATCTAATCATGCTGGCGCTGGCGACACATGAGCCGCATTTTAGGGTACTGCGAGAGGACGTCTTCGCAAACGCTGTCAGTGCATCTGCATGTCGCAACTGTGGGCAGGAGGGTCACTACGCGGCACAATGTACTGGCACCAAAGCTGATATACAAAAACCGAGCACCCCTTCAGACCAAAAACCGTTCATTTTTCTCGATGTTGCGATTTTGCGCGAATACCTCGAGGTCGAGCTCGATGTCCCAAATTCGTCATTCCCATTCTCATTGGAAGAGGCCATTGATGATTGGGTTCTTCTGATATTCTTTGTCGGCAATGATTTCCTCCCCCATCTCCCCTCCCTTGAGATCCGAGAAGGTGCGATTGATACTCTATTGAAGATTTGGAAAAATGAGCTTCCAAGAATGGGTGGTTACATGACGAACCATGGGCATCTTGTCTTGCAGAGAGCACAAATCATTCTTGAGGGTCTTGCTCGTCGAGAAGACGAAATTTTTAGAAGGAGGCGTGAAGGTCTGTCCCACCATTGCGGCTTGGGTGTTTCTGACACCGCTGATTATTCATCCTTTGAACTTGATTGTTAACTTTATCATTCCCACCCTATAGCTGAGGAACGGCAGGATCAAAATAGCAAACGAAGAAAGATAGAGCAACAACAACGAGACGGAAAGACTGACTTCTCCGCTGGTCCTTCTCAAACTATGGCGTTGACGGCTGCTCCTGCTGCCCCCGCGTCGGGCTCATCTACCCCTTCCTTACATCCATCGCTCCCTAAGCGACCCGCCCATGATTTTGCTGCCAACGCCGATTCTATTGGTCTCGGAGCCAAACAGACCGCCGAGTCCGTACAAAACGCTCCCACTGCTGCACAGGCTCTTGCAGGTTCCAATCGTGACGTTGTTGCTAATCGTCGCGCAATCCGAATGGCGAACATGAGCGCTGCTGAGGTGCTTAAGGCTGAATTGTCTGGATTGTCTCCTGTCAAACCATCAGCCAATTCAGCGTCGAAGCCTCCAGTCACTCCTGCTCTTGAACCGGAGCCTGCCAAAGGTGTCCAAACACAGGCAATGAACGACATCGTTGATACAATACCTGGTCTAAGCCCTGTAGCAGAGTTGATCCCAGTTGTCCAGCAACCCGCAGAATCTATCCCTTCTCAAGATGACAGTGCTGATGCCGATGCTGACGCCGATGGCGACATTGACACCGAGGAGGTCGCTGTTGGCGGTGATGTATATAATGATCAGGAGATGGACGACGTTTCTTCAATTCTAGCCGGAGCCAAACGCAAGTTTGAGGAAGGACCTGGTGATACTGCCAAAATTGTAGATAATGACGCTGTCCCTATCGAGGACGATGATGATGATGCAGCGGCCCCGCCAATGGCTCTGAAGGTCAACGCGGATGGTACAGTTGAGCAGGCAGATACTGTCAAGTACGTCTCCTCATCTTTGTCACATCTCCGAGACTGTCATTCTGATAAAATTTCCCCACAGATTGTGGGAACCTGGATACCAAGAACGCTATTACAGGCAGAAATTCGGTGTAGAACTCACCGATTCGCAGTTCCGATACCAGTAAGGAGGCTATATGTTCCTGTGTTTAAGTCTACGATGCTCACGAACTTCAAAGGATTACAAAATCTTACATCGAAGGATTGGCATGGGTTCTGCACTACTACTACCAGGGGGTAACTCAGTTTACCATTCGTATGAATTCCGCTAACTGACTATGTGCCTGCAGACACCATCCTGGCAGTGGTACTACCCATATCACTTCGCTCCATTTGCCGCTGATTTTGAAGAAATTGATAAGATGGACATCAAATTTGACCTTGGCCAGCCATTCAAACCATACGAGCAACTTATGGGAGTCTTCCCCGCCGCGAGGTTCGTTCATTCTTTCTTAACACTCGTCTGATTTACGTGTACTCATACCATGCACGTAGTCGAAAACACATCCCCAAAGTCTTCCACCGCTTTATGACTGACGAAGACTCGCCGATCATCGATTTCTACCCAGAGACGTTTGAAATCGACATGAACGGAAAGAAAATGACATGGCAGGGTGTGGCGCTTCTTCCGTTCATTGACCCGAAGCGTCTGCTGGAGGCTATGGCCATTGAGTATCCGAATATCACTGAGGACGAAATCAGACGCAATCGCTGGGGAAACAATGTCATGTTTGCAGCAGTCGATCATCCTCTGTACCCATTCTATGAGTCGCTTTATGGCAAGAGGAAGAACCAAGAGGTATGTCTTTTCAAACTGCAGTGATTCAAGCTCATCTCAGTGTATGTATAGCCGGTTCCCATCGACAACACCCAGAGTCACGGTATGTCTGGAAGCGTGTTGCCAAATCCAGATTGTCTTCCTGGGTCGACGTACTACAGTCCTTTACCTGAACAAGGCCTACCTGACATCAAGAACGACCGATCTCTCTCGGTCCTTTACTTCTTCCCCAAGCAGATGGTTCCCCACCGTTCTGTCATGCTAGCAGGCGCAAGACGTGGCCCTCGCGTTCTTACCTCCAGTGATTTGGAGGTTACTCGCAATGGTGGCCGTGGCCGTGGTCGAGGAGGAGGATTCCATAATACTCGAGGGAATGGTATGGATCGTGGCCGCAATGACCAATTCCACACGCGTTCCAACAACTACAACCCCCAAGGTTATAACAACGATCGTAATGGGCCGAACAGAGGCGGATACAGAGGGGACAGCAGAGGCGGATACAGAGGAGACAGCAGTGGCGGCTATAGTGGAGGTGGATATGGAGGTGGAGGCAGAGGTTATGGAGGTGGTGACGGTGGCAGTTATGGTGGTCGAGGTGGAAATTCCTATCAGCAAAATTCGTACTCGCGCCCACCGTACCAGTCGCAGGCCCCTCCCTCCAACAATTATGACAACTCAGGAAGTTATGGTGGTCGAGGCGGTTACGGAGCGGATTCTCATCCTCGAGGAAATCAAGGAGGTTACAACTCATACGGAAACAGCGACAGGAATAGTTATAGTGCACCTCAGAACAGCTACAGCTCGTATCGAAATCCTTCTGTTGCTCCTGCTCCTGCTCCTGCTACAGGAGGGTATGGGGGATACGGAGGATATGGAGGGGGAAACGCTGCTGGTGGAGGTGGTGGAAGCGGGGGATATGGAGGTTACGGGAGTTACGGCGCTGGAAACAACCATACTAATAATTCGGGGCGAGGTGGCGGTCCTTATAATGGCAATGCACCGCGCGGCAGGGGTCGAGGTTGGTAAAGTATTCTTCTGAAATGTAGACGTATGCTACGAGATGTATGATTAGGACTTAGATTATCGTATATAGCGACGTTACATGCACAGATCACATTGATAGCTCCAGATTTCGTTTCAACAAATAGATACGAGCGTTGCATAGAGTACTTCTATCCCAAGGTCAATAGCCACCACCATATCCATGGCTTCTTGATGTGGGAATTCCAATAGGGGCACCATACGGTGAAGGGGTGCTGTATGCGGCAGGTGGAGGGCCATAGCCAGCTGGTGCTGCCCCATAACCGGTTGGAGGAGCGCTGTAACCTGTACCTGGAGGGATAAATCCACCAGGCGGAGATGCCATAGCTGGAACGTAGCTCCCTGGGGCTGCAGTGCCATACGCAGCAGGGGGACCTCCTCTCAAATACGATACGAAGACAGAATAGGTCTTCTGCTGGGCTTTTGCCTTCCTCCTTGCCTTCTTCTCCTTGCGGCGCTTTCTCCTTTCTTGCCTTTCTTCATGACGCCGGCGCTGTGCGTCTACATTATATGCAGGTCGACCGTAACCTCCAGGCACTCGACTGTCATAATCCGAGGCCTCAGAATCGGTGGTCGTAGTCGTCGACGAATCGTCATCATCTTCGCCAAATAATGCAGGTTCCAGTATGCCAGCCTGCGGTCCAGTCCGTCTTTCCTTTCCTTTGTATAAAATCATTTCAATTCCACGAGGTTGGAAGAACGAGGCGTTCCATAGTTCCACGAGGTCCTGCGCTAGTTTTGACCTTCTCGGAGGACGGCCATCCCTTCCTCCTGCAACGGGCAACTGCCCTGTCCATGAACGCGCAAGGTCCTTCAATTAGATATGGCGTCAGTAACATTCCTCGAATCATAACGGAAACATTTCACCTGCATACAACGTTTCCAATCTTCCGGGAAAATATCATGAGTGGACAAAACCGTGGGCATCTTGGGTAATTTCGCGTCATAGACATCATCCATATCCTGAATTCTGATTGGATCGAATGGAGCAAAGCTGTTCGCAGCGTTGAGTGGACGAGAAAATGCCTCTGGTGCGGGCAGCTGCTGTGGTTCAGCGGGTATATTTGTGCTCGATATATGAGGTGATTTTCCAAGATGGGGAGAGGCATTCGTAGAATATGACCCTACAGTCGATTTGTCAATAATAGATTGAGTGAGGACCTAGAAAAAATTACATACCGGGATTAGGAGACGGTGCTCTTGACCCTGCTCTCGAGGCAGCGCGAGACCTGGGGCCCGGATTGGCTGCTGCGTCGTGGAGAACATGGCCAGGGGGATACCCTCCAGAAGACTGTCCGAAAGGCGTCGTTGACCGACTTATGTCTGTAGGATGGCGAGAAGGAGACGAGGTATAGTTGGATCCTGATCCAGGGTACCCTGTAGAACCTGCGGTGCCGTAGGGTATTTCTGACGGCCGAATATTGGGGGACGCGGAAGAATAATGGCTTGGGTATGGGTTTGCTCCTTTATGATTCCCATAGCCACCTGAGCTCGCATACCCTGGCGGTGAGGCATACGCACTAGCACGATCGCGATCGGGGTATGTGCCACTGGTGGTTCGAGTCCTCTCGTACGCGGCTTCGTTGGTGCTATGTTTGCGAGCATGACCTCGACCGCTGACCTTCCTCTCGCGTTCTCCTTTGAGATCCATGTCACCCATCTGCCTGGCAATATCATAGCCGCCCGAGCTGGGATTCCTACTATGTCCTGTTGCTCCCACAGGATAGATGGGTGCCCCATACTGTGGAACATTGGGACTGCCATAATTCGAATATGAGGTGCTCGTAGGATAGCCGGTAGACACAGTTGGATGGGTAGGGTATCCTGTGTTGGTTGCAGGACCAGTGGGGAATGCGACACTGGCAGGTGGTCCAGCACCGCCGACGAAGCTCTTACGTCTTTCACGACCAACCGAGGATTGAGCATCGCGTTCACGGGCCATACGTAGTTCATAATCAGAGTCATTTCGTGGAGGTCCTTGCTCGCGCATCCGTTTGGCTTCTTTCTCTTCTTGTTTCCTCCTCTTCTCATCAGTGCGTTGCCTTTGCGAGACTAAGCAAAATCCGGCAGAGAATGATCCTGTCAACTCACCAATCCTGAGTGGACTTATGTTCCTCCTTGTGGGCGTACCCATTTCCATGCCAATTTCCCGCGTATTCCTACAAAGCAGTTCGATGAACGCAAACAAACGAGATAGATTCCACTCAACACCAGAGGCCGGTATAGCTCCCGGCGGCAGGGTGGTGGTTGCTTCAGCAGGCACCCATTGTATGCCACTGACAACGCCACTGGGCGTCTGATAACTGCGAAGATGGACACGATCAGGATAAGATCAAATACGGGAAGTCATGATCCACCAGCATACCTGGCAGCTACAGCTCTAACAAGCCAAGATCGGCCCATCGATTGAGCATTCTTCAAAACACACCCTCGTTGGAACTAGAGACTTACTTGAATGGGTGATATACAACCCTTCCATCTGAGCCTGCTGAGGTCGTGTAGGTCACTGAGCCGGGTCCAACTTGCGCAGTGCCTGAGGGCAGTTGGTGAGCCGGGTATGGAGATTCATGACCGTAGGGAGATGGGGCTCGGTACGGCGACGAGGCTCTCTGCATGCTGGTGAAGGTGTGAGTAAGAAAGGTAGTGGGGCGGAGAGGAGGAAAAAGGTCGGTTTAAATGGATGTAACAAGGTGATGAGAGCCCTTGACCCCAATGAGCTGTGACGCGAGCGACTTTGTTTCCATCCAGATGTACAACATCGAGCGCTCACAGTAGCTCCATTTAGAAGGTGATAAGACGAGAGCAAGATAAGATTACATACATACCAGATGATCAAATGGACATACAACGTAGCCCAGGAAACACGAGACTGGGCATGGGATCATAAGAAAAATATTATAAATCGTCCAAGGAATGACGGTAAGGTAGGACAAGGGCGGGGAACTATGTACGATAAAAATCCGTGAAGCTCCATTGTCGAATAGGGCGTCTAGAAGAATCTCCAGTAGATGACAATGAGCACCAATAGGCCGACAGCACCTAGCGGTGCATATTGCCGAAGCATGGCGTTAAAGTTGATATTTCGTGCCGCCTTTCGGTATTTTTCAGACTCTGACCGAAGAGAAGTGGACAAATGTGACATTTCTAAGGAAGGTGGTCAATACCAAGCATGCGTGGATAGGAGTTGCGGACGTACTGTCAAGAGAATCGCCTCTCCATAGCAGCTCCTCCATATTCTTAGTCATGATCCTCGTCACATCTTGCAGGTCATCGTTTAGTCTGTCTAGACCAGATGATGCAGCGTTGGCGGTACGAGTATCGCGGTACAGCCTTGCCGTCTTTGACATAAACGTGTCTGAAAAGCATGATATAAGAATGAAGAACAATAGGAAGAAAAGGAAGGCTGACCAAAACCAACGAATGCGTATGGTTTCCGGACGGTCTCCACCTTTGGGCCATAGGTGTTGGCAAACTCTTTGGAAAGTTCGTCTAAGTATGAGAATGCGAGCTTTCGTGGGTACGACTTGTCTGCAATGGTAAGGAACACCACATTGTCCGCAATGAGGTAGCTGAAAGAAAATCTTTAAAAATATCCATACGAGCGGGATCGGGCGGAATACGAACTGTAGCGTATATGGTCCACTTTCTATTGAACACCGCGGCTCAGCATTAGGTGTTATGCGTCGGAAAATGAGCTTGGATTGCTGCTTATGTTCTTGCAGCGCCTGCTCGGTCTGTTGGCAAAGGTGACACGTCGTGGTTAGAATTCGGCAATGTGGTCGAAGACAGTGAATGACATACCTGTTCGTCGTCAACACTCGCAGCAAGCGGCAGAGCGTCTGAGGCTCTGACAATGATAGTTGAACGAACCATGGAGAAAGACAAAGGTCACAGCAGAGTACAAGCCCCAACGCTGTGCGCAACGACGAGTTCCTAATCACGTGAAGCTCAGAATGCGTGTGACGTTTTCTGATCCAGACAAATCCAGACTTGCTATATTTAGAAATGGCACATAAGCCCCACGTTCCGGCTACTTTGGATTGCGTTCCGTAAAGGCATTCACTCTTGAACTACCACCATCATCATGCCCATTGCCGATCTTGTAAACGTCGAGAAGCAGGTGCGCTCCTCTAGGTTTTCCCTTCTGTAGATGATGTCGACCGCCCAACAGCTCACGTTCTACGGAGCCTACCATACCCACAAGGTCAATGTTGGCATTCACATACTGTGTGTGCCCATGATTTTCTGGTTTGTTGGTCTTTCAAGCAACCTCAGCCGCGACTGAAGCCCTGTTCTTAGGTCTTTGCAAGCGTTCACCGCACCCTTCCAACTACCTTCTTTTATCCCTGCATATCGCCATGTCTTCAATGACTACTTGGTATTTGATACAAACTACGCTTCCCTCATGGGCGTCGGATGTCTTGCATACTATTTACTGCTCGAGCCTGTAGCTGCGGTAAGCTCATGATTACTCCTGTCATCCGAAGCCGTAATCTCATCCAAATTGTTTTTCAAAAGGTCCTCTATGCACCGCAGATGATACTCAGCGTCTTATCTGCCACTGCGTACGCAGAAAAGACTAATGGAACACCCACCCTTGCGCTAGCAATGCATATTTTCTCCTGGCTCGCACAGTTTGGCGGTCATGGGTTCGCTGAGGGAAGGGCTCCTGCACTTCTCGACAACCTCCTCGGCGGTGTGTTTCTGTCATTTCTTCTTTCGTTGTTTTATTGACAACTTCTTAGCTCTGGTCCTTGCACCATTCTTTGTCCATCTCGAGATTCTTTTCGGCATCGGCTATCGCCCCGCCTTCCATAAGCGCATCCAGACTTCGATTGGTAAAGAGGTGGCGAGAATTCGGCGGGAGGCAGCTGATAAGAAGCGCGGCGGAGCCAAGTCTGAGTAGGTCCAAGACACGAATGTTATGTTCTCGCTTTTGGGGAGTAACATCCCTATACCTCCAGATTTGATCTGACTTTAATATTTTTGTACGGGACACCCTGTCTGCACGAGCGATGCTATGCCAATTACATGTTATTTGATGACAATAATACAAGTTCTACGAAGAACAGATATTCCAATATGGTACTCCTCACTCTAAATGAGGCTTGTAGGAGGTTGAAGTGCAGGCTCGCCAATTGGTGTGACATATGCACTCGAAAGACCACCGTCGACAGTGAAATCAGCTCCCTAACATTACAATTGATTAGCCTTCGGTTAGATTTATCCCTCCATCTGCTCACCGTAACGTAGCTACTGTCATCACTGGCCACTGAGATCGGAGTCAGCAGACTGCTCTTTTCCATTGATGGAAGCCTAAACTTACAGAATAGAGCGGCTCGTGCAAGCTCAACTGCTTCACCAAACCGACCCATAGGAAGATGCACAAGCCTGCGCTGACGCTTCTCCTCGGTATTTAGGAAATCCATGAGCAGTGCTGGATAACGTGAGACGAAGAACATTCTAGCGAAAGTCAAAAGCTCTTACGCGTCTTCAGAGGACCGCTGTTAGAGGGTATAAGTTAATACTGCTCTAAGTAAATTTAGAGCGGCAAATTTACTTACGGGCAGAGAGAATTGAGGCGAATGCCTTCTCTCGCGTGAACCATGGCAAGTTCTCGCGTCATGGCTAAAACGCCACCCTAGCAAGATTGTAAGCAACCATATGGTCAGAGCAGTAGCGAAGCATTTTAGTACCTTGGATGCGGTATCTGTGCAAGGAACACCAGTAAGATCAAGTTCCGCTGAGTTTCAGAGGGTCTGGGAGAAACGTACATGCAAGTTGAGGCGTTGCGGCACCCATAAGAGCGACGAAGCTCGCCGTGTTGATGATGCTACCTCCTACACGGAGTCCTTTAGATTCATCCGTGGGGTTCTCGCGCATCGCAATAATGGCATATTTGGATCCCCACCAGACACCCTTAAGGTTAATCTGCATGGTCAGATCCCAAATCCGCTCCTCAGTGTTCAAGGCGTTATCGTCCTCAGGATGCATGATGCCTTCCAAAATATTACTTGATGCGTAGGTAAAAATATGCGCGGAAATACAGACCTGCGTTATTGAACTGCGAAGGCCAGGTTGAGCATGACGAACGAGAAGATGAATGATTTTATACCATAACATCCAGCCTTCCGAACTCCTTTACGGCTTTCTCGACTGCAGCTTTGACGTCAGCTTCCTTTCCAACGTCGGCCTTGGTTGCGATTGCCTTCACATTCGGATAGCGTGCAGTGATTAGTGCAGCTCCTTTCTCCGCGTTAGCAATATTGATGTCCACAAGGAGGACATTGGCGCCTTCTTGCGCAAACAGAATCGAAGACTCCAGGCCGATTCCCCTATATTCGAGAAGAACGCTTAATGCTATTATTATGCGAGGATCATACAAATCGACTGACGATCCCGCTCCTGTCACGAGAGCAACCTGGGATCGACGACTTCCAATCAGTGGATCGTCGAGCCTTTGGCGAGTGTGGGACTTACCTTGTGTTCAAGACGGCCTGGCATGTTGTTACAGTTCAGTAAGTTGGATGAAAAACGAGACGGAGATAACGATAAAGAACAAGTCAAGACTTCAAATCAAATGAGTAGATCGCCGCGTTACGCTTGCACGTGGTGATCACCATTTCATGTCACACCGCGTTTGCAAATCGAAGTGCGTTTATTACCTGTAAAATCCTGCGTGTACGAAATGAATGAGTAAGTATGGTACAAGTGCTCTATGATTATACTTGAGAAAGCGTGAGCGAGATAGTTCATGATGATTGATTTGATAGCAGGTGACCATGCGATTAAAGCTGGTTCGAAAGCGTTGCGGATCTATGATGTTGTTATGAAAGGTGATAAAAGGTGATGGGAGAATTCTCCCAAGAGAAGGGTTAGGACCGCAAGGATTCTGGGAAGTCCGCAGGATAGCTCTCGTTGTCGTTTCCAAACATATTCTGGAACTCCTTCACCGCAGGGGGTAGGGACGCGCAGGAGCTTCCAATGTCCCAACCGGTTGACGACTGAGACGCCAGGTAATCCTGCGTGTTTGCGAGCTGAGAAGGAAGACTTTCCGCCTCCCTCTGAGAGGATCCCCGCCTCAAGTGAGTGGCATTGTCCAGACGAGGCATTTGACAGGATTCGTCCTCCGTCTCAGATTCTGTAACAGAATCTTCATTTTCTGGAACATGTGCGGGAGTACCAGCTCGTTGGATCTCCAGATCATCGTCATCGGGGAATATATCAGCAAACAATGAATGTTGGATGGGGACCGGGAAAATTTCGTCTGACAGCGTCCTTTGAGGTGCGCGGTTCTGAGAATTGTGGACCCTAGAGGAAGTTCTGGCGCAGAGTCAATCAGAATAGGAAAAAGGCTAAATAACGACAAGCTTACTGAGATGATAGAAACCCTTGCTGGCTTTGTAGCCTACTTCTCAGAGTTTCCAAGGGTGGTATCACCAGCTCTCTCTCTTGACTTTGCGAACTAGGCACAATCTCCAGGCAAGAGTGGGTCACGTTTATGGTAAGAGGGTTGCGCTTTCGCTTCTGTCGCTTGGGTGAAACTGGGACGAACAGTTCCGGCTGGCTTTGAGAAGATCCTACAAAGTTATCCGCGTCCACATTCATTTCCGTTGGAATATTGCCATATTGAATTGTTATGAGGTCGTCATGATCGACAGGCATGGGGCTTTTCGATGTTGCCAAGGTTAGTTCCGATGCCAGAATTTCATGATGCGGAATATCCAACAGGATCTGGCTTTGGGAAGACGGAATGGACAATTCGGCAAATTCTGATGAAGGGTTTGTTGGGTGGGTAAGAAACTCGAATGGTGCGGTCGCCTTGCTGGTAAGAGTGTGACTAGTCGAGGGAGACGTGGTGAGTGGCAGACCGGTTACTGATCCAACGCGTTTCATAAAAGACCTTGTTTGTGGTCGTGGCTTTGTAATAGGTGTTGGAAGAGAAGTTATCAGGCGTGGGGGAGATGCGGACGTGCTTGGTCCCAGTTGGATTTCTTCATGAGAAACTCTGGGCCTCCGTTGAGCTATGTCAGCTGTGGCAGGAGGGGTTGGTGGGATAACCTCTGTTCTCTCATTTCCACGAGAGCTGACCTTGGGCATAGGGGTACGCGGAGAGGTCAACTCCATTAAATCCACGCATGCTCGTGCTCTTCCGGCTTTC
>Ga0247741_1001427_pt1 | contig 13312 bp, 9 predicted proteins | sample UWRJL213509R2_FD_180945 | JGI IMG/M metagenome (GOLD analysis project Ga0247741, IMG submission 180945) | Plant litter microbial communities from Arlington Agricultural Research Station in Wisconsin, United States - UWRJ-L213-509R-2 | ecosystem: Environmental > Terrestrial > Plant litter >... | reverse complement strand
TCATTCGTAGTGCCAACAACACACATATTAATAGTAGTTGCATTTGTTTTTGGTGCTATTTTTTCTGCTTTGGCTGGAAATATGGGTATGAAAATCGCGACTAAAACAAATGTAAGAACAACTCAGGCTGCTCGTACAAGCTTGCCACAGGCATTGAAAGTTTCTTTCGGCGGTGGAACTGTAATGGGTCTTGGAGTTGCCGGTCTTGCAGTTTTAGGTTTGACAGCGTTCTTTATTTTCTTCTTCCATTTTTTTATGAATGGTGTTTGGGAATCAACTACAATCGACGGAATTACAAGAACGCCATCTGAATTGATGACAATTGTTCTTGAAACTCTTGCTGGTTTCTCTCTAGGAGCAGAATCTATCGCGTTGTTTGCCCGTGTTGGTGGTGGTATCTATACAAAAGCTGCTGACGTTGGAGCTGATTTAGTTGGTAAAGTTGAAGCCGGAATCCCGGAAGATGATCCTCGTAATCCTGCTACAATTGCAGATAACGTTGGAGATAACGTTGGTGACGTTGCCGGAATGGGTGCCGATTTATTCGGATCTTACGTTGCAACAGTATTAGCTGCAATGGTTCTTGGTAACTACGTCATTAAAGATATGGGCGGAAGCATTCAGGATGCTTTCGGTGGAATTGGGCCAATCTTGTTACCAATGGCAATCGCCGGTTTCGGGATCCTTTTCTCTATCATCGGAACAATGTTGGTTAAAATTAAAGATAACAATGCTAAAGAAGCACAGGTACAAGGCGCTTTAAACTTAGGAAACTGGGTTTCTATCGTATTGACGGCAATTTCTTGTTTTGTATTGGTAAAATATATGCTTCCTGAAACCATGAAAATGGAATTCTTCGGAGAAGGTTTGAAAGATATTTCTTCAATGAGAGTTTTCTATGCTACAATCGTAGGTCTTATCGTTGGTGGAGTTATTTCTTCAGTAACAGAATATTACACAGGATTAGGTACAAAACCAGTTTTGGCAATTGTACAAAAATCATCAACCGGAGCCGGAACTAATGTAATTGCTGGTTTGGCTACGGGTATGATCTCGACTTTCCCAACAGTATTATTGTTTGCTGGTGCAATCTGGGCATCTTATGCTTTTGCTGGTTTTTACGGTGTAGCTTTGGCTGCTTCTGCAATGATGGCTACAACGGCTATGCAATTGGCTATCGATGCTTTCGGGCCAATTTCTGATAACGCGGGCGGAATTGCTGAAATGAGTGAATTACCAAAAGAAGTGCGTACCCGTACTGACATTTTGGATTCAGTTGGTAACACAACTGCTGCAACCGGAAAAGGTTTCGCAATCGCTTCTGCGGCATTAACTTCTTTAGCTTTATTTGCTGCTTATGTTACGTTTACAGGTATCGATGGTATCAACATTTTTAAAGCGCCGGTATTGGCAATGCTTTTCGTGGGTGGAATGATTCCGGTAGTTTTTTCTGCATTGGCAATGAACTCTGTTGGTAAAGCCGCAATGGACATGGTGTATGAAGTACGTCGTCAATTCAAGGAAATTCCTGGAATTATGGAAGGTACAGGAAAACCGGAATACGGTAAATGTGTTGAGATTTCTACAAAAGCGGCTCTTCGCGAAATGATGCTTCCCGGAATCCTTACTATCGGTTTCCCAATTGCAATTGTACTTTTAGGTAAATTGGTTTACGGAGACAACAATCAACTAATTGCTGAAATGTTAGGTGGATATATGGCTGGTGTAACTGTATCAGGAGTTCTTTGGGCTGTGTTCCAGAACAATGCTGGTGGTGCTTGGGATAATGCTAAAAAATCATTCGAAGCGGGTGTAATGATTAACGGAGAAATGACATACAAAGGTTCTGATGCGCACAAAGCGGCTGTAACCGGAGATACTGTTGGAGATCCGTTTAAAGACACTTCAGGTCCGTCAATGAATATCCTTATTAAACTAACATGTTTGATCGGTTTGGTAATCGCTCCAATCTTAGGTGGTCACCAAGCTGCTGATGTAGTTGAAACTACGGTTGAAGTTGTTGAAACAGTTGTTGATACGCCTTCAAGCACGGATAAAGTATTTACTGTTGAGAAATCAAACGTAGGTGGAAAAATCACAGCTGTAGTTACAAGTTCTGTAGCAACTAACGGTGAAGCTGCTGTTGTTTCTACAGATACAATCGTTGGAACTGAAACAGAAGTAAATTCTAAAATCGAAGAATTAAAGAAAAAGTAATTTTCCTTTTTATTATACAAAGGCCCTGCAGATATGTAGGGCTTTTTTTATTTAAGACAGCTTCAAAATAATTGAAAAATCCCTACTAATGGGGATTTTTTTCATTTTGCAGTTTCTCATATTTGTAACGGGTTATATGTTAATAATCTGAACTACATTCCGGCAGTAGAAAATTAAAATATTTAGGGGTAACTATTATTAGAAATTACTGTCGGGAGTAGTTTTGATATTTAAATCGACATGAACAAATAACAAATTATACTACCGATCCAACACATTCAATTTAGGGGTAAATATGATAAAATAGGGTCGGTAGTTTTTTTTTGATATAAAGGCAAATTATTTTTTTATTTACTCAGATAATAATTTAACGCGGATATGTAAAATTGTTAAATTTTTTATATAATTTTATTCCTTAAATTAAAAAACATATTTATGAAAAAAATTACTTTATTTTTATCTTTTATGTTGCTCTCCCTAACTGCACTTGCGCAGGCGCCGGGATGTGCAGCAAATCCTTTCCCTGTCGACGCAGACGCAACGACATTACCCGGAACAATAACATTTACATGGGATGAAGTCGAAGGTGCGTCAGGCTACGACTTTTATGCAGGAGATTCTCCGGATACACTTGAACTTCTCGATACATTTTTTACAAATACAACTGGTGAAGATCTTGCTTTACAAGCATACAATACTACAATTTACTGGCAAATTATTGCCTATAATGATGATGGTGAAGCTGTAGGTTGTGATGTGTGGAGCTTTACAACAATTGCTTCTCCGGGTTATTGTTTAACTTCTCCATACGATCAGTATCCATTGACAGCTTTTACTCCGGAAACTTGTGATGGTGTAACTGAAAATAGTATTACAACAATAGCTTACGCAGGAGAATATTCAGTAGTGAATGTAGTTGCAGATCAACCGTACGTGTTTAAAAGTGGATTAACTGATTTTATTACAATCAGTACAGATGACGGGGAAACTGCAGAAATTTATGGCGTTACACCTCTAAGTTGGACATCAACAGTAACAGGGACAGTACGTTTCTATTCTCATGTTGATGATCAGTGCGGAACTGAAGACGAAAACAGGACTCGATCAATCATTTGTGGAACTACATCAGCTGACGTTCTTGATTATTATGGATTGCAATACCCAGGTAGTGCAACAATCGTTCAAGATGAATCGGTAACGGTTTATGGGCAGGTTTACGAAGCGGGTTTAACAAATGTTGAGCCTGGTTATTCCGGACAAGGAGAAGGTGTTCAGGCTTGGGTTGGAATATCAACTGTAGATACAGATCCAGCAACTTGGTCAACTTCTGCTTGGAGTATTGCATCACATGACGCAGGATTTATTGGCAATAATGATCAATACATGGCTCAAATAGGAGCTGGGCTTGAACCTGGAACGTACTATTTTGCAACACGTTTCCGTTTAAATGACGGAGCTTATGTTTATGGAGGTTTTAATGATGACGACCCAGCAAATACTTATGGCCAGATATGGAACGGAACTTCACAAACAAGTGGAGTATTAACCATTACACCAGCGCCTGCGCCTGCTAATGACGAGTGTATAGATGCAATTGCTTTAGAGGTTGGAAATAGCTTCGAAACAGGCGCAATCACTGCAACAAACCTTAATGCTACTGAAGATGATTTAGAGCCAACTTGTCAGGATGATTATGAGAAAAATGTTTGGTTTACGGTTGTAGTTCCTGAATCAGGTGATCTTACTATTGAGACTTCCGAAGTATCAAGTTCACTGTTAAGTGATTCTATTATAAGCGTATATTCAGGGACATGTGATGCATTGACTCCAGTTGATTGTAATGATGACAATGAGGACGATTGGGACACGCTAATGTCTAAAGTTGACCTTTCAGGAAGAACACCTGGTGAAACGCTGTATATTAGTGTATGGATTTACGGTGGCGGTGATTCGGGGCAATTCCGAGTTTCGGCTTATGATGTAAATCTATCGGTAGGTAATTCCCAAACTACGAAATTATCCTATTTCCCAAATCCGGTACAAGATATTTTAAACTTTTCTACAACTGCAAATGATATTTCTAATGTTCAGGTTTTCAATATTCTTGGACAACAGGTTGCTACAAAATCCGGAGCGGCCATTAAAGAAATAAACATGTCTGCTTTAGCTGCGGGTACTTATATTGTAAAAGTTACCGCAAATAATGAAGTAAAAACAATCAAGGTAATAAAATCATAAGGATTAATTACAATGAAAAAGCCTGTTAGAAATAACAGGCTTTTTTTTATCGTTTTGGATTCTAAAACAATCCGTTAAGTTCGGCATCAATCCTATTCAAGATGGTTCCAAGATCTTCAGGATTATTCACAAAATCAATATTGTCAACATCAATGATCAAAAGTTTTCCGCGATCATAACCTGTAATCCAGGCTTCATAACGCTCGTTCAAACGACTCAGGTAATCAATAGAAATCGAGTTTTCATATTCACGGCCACGTTTGTGAATCTGCCCAACAAGATTAGGAATAGAGCTTCTCAGGTAAATCAGCATGTCCGGTGCTTTAACCAAACTTTCCATCAATTCAAAAAGCGAAGAATAATTCTGGAAATCACGATTCGTCATCAATCCCATTGCATGAAGGTTCGGAGCAAAAATATGCGCATCTTCATAAATCGTCCTGTCTTGGATGATTTTCTTGCCACTCTCGCGAATCTGCAAAACCTGGCGAAAACGGCTGTTCAGGAAATAGATCTGAAGGTTAAACGACCAGCGTTCCATCTGATGGTAGAAATCATCAAGATACGGATTATCAACAACGTCCTCATAATGCGGCTCCCATTTGAAGTGTTTCGCCAATAATCGTGTCAATGTTGTTTTTCCTGCGCCGATATTCCCTGCTACTGCTATGTGCATTATGGTAGTGTGATTTTATAATTCGTAATTCCTTCGGATGTAAAAATAGATAAAATTTGGTCTTTGTAGGAAAAACTTTTGAAGGTTTTCTCCACATTTTCGACCGTAAAAGTTTTGTCGTTTTTCAAATCACTTAAATGAATAATTCCATTTTTTGAAAATAATAATAATTGACTGTTGATGATTTGGATCGAATCAAATTCGGGTACGCGTCCCAGATTCGTGATTTTCCCGAAAATATCGCAGGCATACCAATTGTATTTATCATCGATCCACTGAAAATAATTGAAATCACTTTCATAATGCTTTAGTATCCCTCGAAGTGATTGGGTTAGTGAAGCATATTTATTATTCAGATAATCGTATAAACCAATTTGCTGTGAAAGGCTGTTATAAATCCAAACCCGGTTTCGCGAAGCCATTCCAGTAGCTGAAATGACTAATTGTACAGGATTATCCGAAAAATTGATCTTTTGTATTTCATTTAGCTGATTATCAAGCATGACAATCGTATTGAAATTTTCATAAAACAGTATAATTCTTAGCGGATTTTGCAAATCAACGCGTACAATTTTACCCAGCGAAAGATTTTTATACTCTACAAATTCGTTATTCTGAAACTTGAAAAATACGTTGTCACGGATGCCATAGCGATAACCAAATTTATCGGTACCCAAAAAACTTTCCGCTCTAAAGGCTTCGGAACTGAGCATTTCAAATTGAAGTTCCTGAGCGTTTACCTCGGTAATCAAGAACAGTAATGACAGAAATAAGAGTTTTTTCATATGCTTGCCAAATTACGAAAAATATAGGGAAATGCCTCAGCCGATTTATTTAACAAAGATTTGTAGCGTAAAATATTAACATTCGCCATATTTGCTATTGATTAAAAATATTCTCATGAAAAAAATAATTGCATCAATAATTCTGGTTCTGAGTTTCTTAAATGGACATGCCCAAAAAGAATTTCAAGGAATGGCAGTTTACGAATCTAAAACCAGCACGCCCGAATTCAAAGGAAATATGGGTGGAAATGACATAACGCCCGAAATGCGTAAAATGTTTCAGGAACGCATGAAGAAAGCGCTTGAAAAAACGTTTATCTTAAACTTTGACCGTTCGGCATCCATTTATAAAGAAGAAGAAAAACTCGACGCTCCGGGTCAGGGAAATGCAGGATTTCGTATGATGGGTTCCATGATGGGCGCAGGCGGTTCTATGTATAAGAATGTAAAAGACAAATTGTATGTTTCCGATAAAGAGTTCTTCGGAAAAGAATTTTTAATTAAAGATTCACTTCCAAAGTTAGAATGGAAAATGGAAAGTGAAACTCGAATGATTGGCGGATACAATTGTTTTAAAGCGACGGCGGTAAAGCAGCCAAGTAAATCTGATTTGAGGAATTTACGCCCAAAACAAACCGATGAAAAGAAAGACGATACCAAAAAAACAGATTTCATGGATAATTTTGAAATCCCAAAAGAAATTGTAATCACCGCTTGGTACACACCCGAAATTCCGGTGAGTCAAGGTCCTGAGAATTACTGGGGATTGCCGGGTCTGATTTTGGAAGTTAATGACGGAAGAACCACAATTTTATGCTCTAAGGTGGTAATGAACGTAAAGGAAAAGGTCGAGATAAAAGCACCTAAAAACGGTAAACAAGTGACGCAAGCCGAATATGACAAAATTATGGTCGAAAAGATGGAGGAATTCCAAAACATGCGTCGTGACGGAAGAACACGTTTCGGAGGATAATCAGAAAATCATCTTATAACCCTGGCCACGCACATTAATAATCTGAATATTAGTGTCGTGGCTAAGTTTTTTACGGAGTTTCGTAATAAATACATCCATGCTGCGACCGTTAAAAAAGTCGTCATTTCCCCAGATTTTCTTTAAAACAACCGATCGGTCCAGAATCTCATTCTGGTTTTCTATCAGCAATTGCAATAGTGAAGCTTCACGATGCGTCAGCGGAATTACATTTTCTGCATACATCAGCGTTTGCTTGGTCGCATTAAAAGTATAATCGCCTATCTTCAGGCTTTCATCAGTTTTTGTGGGTTGCATTCTTCCCAAAAGCGCGTGAATTCGCACAATGAGTTCTTCCATGCTAAATGGTTTCCGGATGTAATCATTTCCGCCAACATTAAATCCGTCTACAACATCCTGCGTTTGCGATTTAGCGGTTAGGAAAATAATGGGTGTGGTTTTATCAAGCTTTCGAACATCTTCGGCCACAGAAAATCCGTCTTTCTTTGGCATCATTACATCAAGAATCAAGATTTCCGGAATGTTGTGCGTGTAAGCATCAAAAGCTTCCTTTCCGTCTTTACAAAGCCTGACTTCAAAATTGCGCGTTTCAAGGCTTTCCTTAATAATTAAAGCTAATGCCGGTTCGTCTTCGGCTAAAAGAACTTTGATTTTAGTTTGCATAAGGCAGCGCGATTTTAAAAATATTGGCATTGCTTTCAGAAATCAGTTGCAGGGATCCGCCGTGTTTTTCGATAATTTTCTTCGAATAATACAAACCAATTCCAAAGCCTTTAACATCGTGTTGGTTCCCTTTCGGAATGCGGTAAAACTTTTCGAAAACACGGTCACGCTGGCTTTTTTCAATTGGTGAGCCGTTGTCTTTTATGGCAATTTCAATTTTATTTCCCATTTGTTTAATTTCGGCAGAAATAATAGTACCGCCATATTTTACGGCATTATCCAATAAATTCGATATCACGTTTTCAAAGTGGAAAATATCGGCATAAATTTCGACGTTTGTAAAATTGTCATCAAAAAGAAACTGTTTTTCCGGACAAAGCAACTGATGTTTATCTATTTGATATTTTAAAAGTTCAGCAACATTAACAGGTTCTTTCTGCAACAGTAATTTGTCGGTTTCCAATGACGCAGTTTCGAGTAATTTTTCGACCATCAACTCTAATTTCATAAGCTGTTGACTTGAAATATCGAGGTAGCGGTTTGTTTTTTCAGTGTCGTTCAGAACATTAAAATTCCGAATTCCTTCAATAGCGGTAGAAACTGTCGTGATTGGCGTTTTAAATTCGTGCGTGATATTACTGATCAGGTCATTCTTGATTTCATCGATTTTCTTTTGACGGTTTATGGTTTTAAGAAGATACAACAAACAGAAAATGATGGAAACCGAAAGCAATAATGACAGCAGTATTTCAGTCATGCTTCGCTGTAAAATCAATACTGTCGGATCAGAGAACGATATTTTTAACTTTTGGTCACTCGGAAGATACGTCGATTTTGAAAATGTCGATAACGGCAAAATAGCTTTATGTTTTTGAGGAAAACGGTCAAAAAGAGTATCTGCTTTTAAATGCTCAAATGCATAATCGACAGCGATATTTTTTCGTGTTAGTTCTTTGTCTAGCGCTTTTTTCAGTTTTTTAAACTCGATAGAATCATGAACCATTGATAAAACTACTTTATTCGCGAGGTTTTTAAGTTTTAAAATACTGTCCGTCGATTTTTTGCCTTTTACTATTTTTATTTTACTGATTTTAGGCGGCTTAATCTTGGCGGCTCCTTTTATTATTAGAGTTGACTTTTCACTTTTGCCATCTTCAAATATTCCACGCATAATGGAATCTTTTGCTTGCTGCGATAAACCGGTTTTATTTTGCTTGTTGTCAGATTCTGAAACGACAAACGAAATAGCATACTTGAGAGAATCTTTTTTTGGCGGGATTACTGCCGGCGTTTTTTTTGCCGCTTTTTTGCTCTTATTAAATAGGGTATCTAATTTTAAGTTGTCTAAGAATGCATCGTCTGTCACAGTATCGTTATTCACAAATGCCATAAACAGGTCTTTCGAATCTTCAACATAATAATATTCAATGCTGTTGTCAAAAGCAATCTGGACTTCATTAATCAACCGCAGTTTGTTTTCCCTGTAATTCTTTATGTTCCAATATACTTGCAAACCAATCGTAGCCAATATGGTGATCGTGATAAACAGAATAATGTATTTGTAATTCTTCGATTTCATTTTTCAAAAATAGCAACTAAAAGCATTCAAAACTGACCGTTAACAATCGTTAACTTTGATTAACTGTAAGTTAGGTCACAAGGTTCTTAATTTGTAACTGTAATCATAAAACAAAGTAAAATGATAAAGTTAATAATCAAAGTTACGGTAATTGCATTGTTATCGTCAGTTACTATAAAAAATGCACATGAATACTATTTTCAGAGTTTTTTTAGTGGATTAATTATTTTAAAATCAATATATTAACATAGAGCCTAATGAAAAATAGATTGTTTTTAATTCCATTATTTTTGCTGCTGCTTGCTTTTTCATGTCAAAAAAAAGAAGAACAAAAAGTTACAATACATGTTACAGATTATATCGCAAATACTCCACTTGATAAATCGTTCAATGATAAATTTATAGTTTTAGAATTTTGGGCAACTTGGTGCGCGCCATGCCTCGATGCAGTTCCACATATTAATGATTTACAAAGTAAATTTAAATCTAATAGTGATTTAATCTTTATATCAATTACTGATGAATCTCCGGAAAAAGTAGCAAAGACGCTAAATCGCATTGATTTTAATTCAATTGTTATAAGTGATCAAACTAAAAAAACGCACAGAGAACTTGGAGTTGAAAAGGATGGAGTGATGGCAATTCCCATTACTATACTAATCGATAAAAATGGAATTGTACGTTGGAAAGGTAATCCGCAAGAACTTAATGAGAGCATTTTGAAAGATTTTATTTCAGGAAAAGAAATACAAAATATAAGTAACCAAAGTACAGAGTCATCGAAGCCAAATGAAATGGACAAACAAAATGTAAAGATTGAGGATAATGCTGTTGAGATTTTAAAAAATAAACAAACGTTATATTCTTTTACGCTTATCCAGACAGAAGGTGATGACTCGATGATCGTTAACGGTATGGTTAAAGGTAAATACATTGTTTCCAATAAAAAACTAGCTGAAATCTTAGCCGACTTAAACAATGTACATGAACAACAAATAAAGATTCCTAACAGCTTTGCAGGTAATAAATATAGTCTGATTTATAAAAATAGTACTGTGAAATCTATTAACGATGCAATTATTGATGTTAAACGAAATCTGCTGAATACGCTAAATTTAAAAGAAAACATTGAAAATCAAAATTCGGAAATTTATAAACTGATAGTGATTGATAAATACAAACTTGAAATGTCAAAAGAATCAAAAAATGAAATGGGACATTCAGGAAATGGAGGCTATATTGTTTGTTCAAATACTAAAATACAATCTTTAATAACCGAAATAAATGTGGCTTTTAATATACATTTGATAGACCAAACGAAATTAATGGGTCGTTATAATTTTCTTATACGTAAAAAATCAATCGGTGATTTAATGACGGATTTAGAAAAATATGGACTGAAATTAGAAAAATCTTTAGCACCGGAAAAGACCTATAAATATGAATAACTGAGGCAGTTTAAATACATCGATAACATAAAATTCCGATCATACTTCTTTCAAAAGTAAAGTTGTACGATCGGGATTTTTAATTTTCGATCATTTACAGTTAAGTATATTTTGAAATTTGGCAACAAAAACCGGCTGTTAACAATCGTTAACTTTGGTTAACTGTAAGTTTGGATTCAAGGGTTTTAATTTGTAACCGTAATCATAACACAAATTAAAATGATAAAGCTAATAATCAAAGTTACGGTAATTGCATTGTTATTCTCAGTAAAAACAATGTATGCGCAGGAATTCCACGGGCAAGCTGTCTATGAATCCAAAACCAAGTCAAAAGGACTTACGATGAAAATCAACGGAATGGATGCCGATCCCGCACAAATGAAAGCCTTTCAAGAGCGAATGGACAAAATGAATGAAGTGACGTTCTTTCTGAATTTCAACAAGTTCGAATCGGTTTATGAAGAAGAGCAAAAACTCGAAGCTCCAACCGGAAAGTCAGGAATAATGATGGTTAAAAGCGGTGGAGACAAAGCCAAAACCTACAAAAACATTAAAGAGAAAATGAGTATGGTTGAAGAAGATTTCTTCGGAAAAGAATTTTTAGTGACCGATTCATTACCGGATTGGAAATGGGAATTACAGTCTGAAACAAAGAAAATCGGAGATTATACCTGTTATAAAGCGGTTTCCATAAAGCGTGTAACAGAAAAAGACATGGAAGAATACAACGAAGAAAAGAAAAAACAAAATGAAAAAACCAACTTCTTTGTGATTGAACCAAAAGAAACAATTACGACCGTTTGGTATACACCCGAAATTCCGGTCAGCCAAGGTCCGGGAAATTTTTGGGGATTGCCGGGATTGATTTTGGAAGCCAGTTATGACGATACGATTATTTTATGCTCGAAAATTGTCCTGAATCCAAAAAACAAAACCGAAATCAAAAAGCTCAAAAAAGGTAAAAAAGTATCAAGGGCAGAATATGACAAAATCATGACCAAGCAATTTGAGCAAATGAAAGACGGCGACGGAAATATTAAAATCCAGATCGGAGGATAAATTTTTATCAAAAATAATTACCTTTCAAACTTTAAATCTACCATGAAAAAAATTATATTTCTCATTACATTCCTGATTCTATCTATCGCAGCCACAGCCCAAAATGTAAAGTTTGAAGGTGTAATTACCGACATAAAAGGTATTGGACTCGAAATGGCAAATGTCATGGCGGTAAACAACGAAACCAAAGCCATGGATGCCTACAGTATCACGAATGATAAAGGAAAATTTCTGTTGAACCTGAAAGCCAATACTTCATATAAGTTGAAAATCAGTTACATCGGATTCAAGGCGTTGGAAATGGATCTGACTACAACCAAAGAAAATGTCACGAAAGTTATTCAGCTTGAAGAAGGCGAATCGCTCGATGAAGTGGAAATTGTAAGGGAAATGCCGGTTTCAATCAAAGGCGATACGATCGTTTATAATTCTGATTCGTTTACAACAGGAACCGAACGAAAGCTTGAAGATATTCTCAAAAAACTTCCCGGCGTAGAGGTAAATGCCGATGGCGAAGTAGAAGTTGAAGGCAAAAAAGTTTCCAAACTAATGGTAGAAGGGAAAGACTTTTTTGACGGAGACACCAAACTCGGCGTTAAAAATATTCCGGCGGATGCGATTGATAAGGTTCAGGTTTTGCGGAATTATAATGAGATCGGCGCGCTGAAAGGTCTTGAAAACAACGAAGAAAGTGTGGCAATGAACATCAAACTCAAATCGGGAAAAAAGAATTTCTGGTTTGGCGATATGACAGCCGGAATCGGGCCTGATGAACGCTATGTTGTAAATCCCAAACTGTTTTATTACAATCCGGTTTACAGCATAAACGTGATTACGAATTTTAATAACATTGGTGAATTGCCATTGACTATTCAGGATTATTTCAAGTTCACCGGAGGCTTTAGAAGCATGATGCGAAAAGGCGGAAGCAGTTTTAATGTGGTTTCTAACGATCTTGGAATTTCCATGTTGCGAAACAATCGTGCAAAGCAAATCGATACGCGTTTTGGAGCGACGAATTTTTCATATAATGTCAGCAAAGCGTGGACGTTAAGCGGTTTTGCAATTCTGTCATCATCGACAACTGAAATTGAAACGAAATCAAGAAGTACGGTTTTGGCAACAGATGACCAACAACTTAGCGATGAAACTTCCTATCAGAATAATAAACTGGGTTTGTTCAAATTAAGTTCGAGTTTTAAGCCAAACGCAAAGTTTCAGCTTGATTATGATATTCTTGGGAAAACGTCAAAACAGGATGAAATCACCGATTTATTCCGTCAGGTCGAACGATCGAATGTTCTTACGGACGAAAATATTTTTACTTCCAAAAAGCAAACACCAACTTCGATAAACCAGAATTTCAGTATTTATTACACGCAAAGCGATAAGAACGTTTTTGCGCTTGAAATCCAGCATTTGTACCAAGATGAAAATCCGTTCTTTAGAGCGAATCTGGGTGAAAATCCGTTTCCAACGTCGAATTTGGGAATCGTAGGCCAGCCTTCTTCACGCTTTGATTTAAACCAGAATCGTTTTGTGACAACCAATAAAATTGATTCCAAACTCGATTATTATTACATGGTAACGCCAAAAAGCAACATCAATGTAACTCTTGGAAACACATATTCGTATCAGAATTTCGACTCATCGATT
>Ga0247741_1001425_pt1 | contig 13322 bp, 13 predicted proteins | sample UWRJL213509R2_FD_180945 | JGI IMG/M metagenome (GOLD analysis project Ga0247741, IMG submission 180945) | Plant litter microbial communities from Arlington Agricultural Research Station in Wisconsin, United States - UWRJ-L213-509R-2 | ecosystem: Environmental > Terrestrial > Plant litter >... | reverse complement strand
ACACAAGCGCAGCCGAATGTGGAAATAGCGGACTTGGTCGCATACGAAAGTCTGTCAGCTACATGGGACAGGACAGAGCGGTGATTTATATCCGTACCTTCATTGCCGTGTGGAATCGTCTCAAGATTCGTAGGGTTGTTGAAGGAAAATACCAGTAGTAGTCGTAGTCCACATAAAGACTGAGTCAAAATAAGTATAGTGGTATTCAGATGTTGGAGACTCATATATTTCCAGTGTGAATCTTTAAATAGCTGAGATATGCTTGTAAGTAGGCAGGTTCACGAATGCCCAGTAGCTAAAATATGCTTGTAGTTAGGCTATAATATATTCACGCTGAGTTAGCAAAGGTCGTTAACGGATTCATAGACACTCGTCAATATCCAGTAGCTGAAGTACACGTGTAGGTAGACGATAATATATTAACATCGCATCAACCTGCCCTGGTAACCCGCTACTGATAACTCACCGGTGTCCAGTAGTGTAAATACACCTGGAGTGAGGCGTTAATGTATTCACGCCGAGTTTGTATGGCACAGTAACAGATTAATGGGCACTCACGAATGTTCAATAGCTAAAATTTAAGCGTTAATCTATTCATGGTGAGTTAGCTTGGCTCAGTAACAGATTACTGGGCCCTCACGAACACCCATTAGCTGAAATACATATTTACGCCAGCTTAGCCAAGCCTGGTAATTAGCTATTGACCCACCGATGTCCAGTAACCTAAATTTACATATAGTAGGGTGGTAATATATTCACACAGAGTTAGCATAGATCAGTAATGGATTCATAGATGCGCATGAATATCCAGTAGCTGAGACAGTAGTAGACGATAATGCATTCATGCCCTGGCCTGATAATGTAAATGTACCTGTTGTGAGGCGGTAATATATTCACGTTGAGTTAGCGCAGGTCAGAAATAAATTCATGGATGCTCACAAATATATCCAGTAGCTAAAATATGCCTGTAGTAAACGATAATATATATACACTGTGTTAGTCTGGCCTGGTAATCAGTTACTGACGACTCACTGATATTCAGTAGTGTAAATATGCCTGTAGTTAGGCGGTAATACATTCATGCCGAGTTAGCACAGGTCAGCAATGGATTCATGGGTTGTCACGAATATCCAGTAGCTGAAATATACCTGTATTCGACGATAATATATATATGCCGTGTTAGTCCGGCCTGGTAATCAGCTACCGACGACTCACTGGTATTCAGTAGTGTAATTATGCCTGTAGTTAGACGGTAATACATTCATGCCGAGTTAGCACAGGCCAGCAATGGATTCATGGGGTGTCACGAATATCCAGTAGCTGAAATATACCTGTAGTAGACGATAATATATATACGCCGTGTTATTCTGGCCTGGTAATCAGCTACCGACGACTCACTGATATCCAGTAGTGTTGAATATGCTTGTAGTTAGGCGTTAATACATTCACGCCGAGTTAGCGTAGGTTAGTAATGGATTCATGGATGCTCACAAATATATCCAGTAGCTAAAATACACCTGTAGTAGACGATAATATATATATACCGTGTTAGTCTGGCCCAGAAATTAGCTACCGACGACTCACTGGTATTCAGTAGTGTAAATATGCCTGTAGTTAGGTGGTAATACATTCATGCCGAGTAAGCGTAGGGTGGTAATGGATTCATGGGTTGTCACGAATATCCAGTAGCTGAAATACACATGTAGTAGACGATAATATATATACGCCATGCTAGTGAGCCCTGATAATCAGCTACTGACAACTCACTGATATTCAGTAGTGTAAATATGCCTATAATTAGGCGGTAATACATTCACGCCGAGTTAGTGTAGGTTAGTAATGGATTCATGGGTTGTCACGAATATCCAGTAGCTAAAATACACCTGTAGTTAGACGACAATATATTTACGCCATGCTAGTGAGCCCTAGTAATCATCTACTGACAACTCACCAATATCCAGTAGCTTAAATACGCCCATAGGTAGACGTTAATCCACTTTCACTTACTTTGAGCCCTGCAGTAGCCGATAGATGGGCACTATGGGTGCGGAAGGTAATTGATTTCTGGACACTCAGTATATCCGATGGATGATATATGCCTCCAAGTCGACGGTAATCTATTCATGAACAATTCACTCGGCCTATTAATCAGCTACTGGAGACCCATCTGGGCTTACAGAAATGAGGCCCTCGATGGTGGTCAGCGTCTATCGATTAATTGCCCCACCAATTGACCCCGAGAGCTGGAGCGGCCGGCTGAACAGCCAGGTGCGACCGGCGGAGCTCAAATATCCGCCATGCCACTACGTTTTGGAATCCCATGCCAACAGCCACCTGTCCCCAAGGATGGCAGCGCCATTCCCGCGGATTGTTAGGTTTCAAACCGCGTGAATCTCCTCGAAACTCTAGTATGTTGAGAAAGTTGTGCGCTTTTGTACTAGCCATGTGTATGTATATCTGAAGAAAGCTTCCCTTCGAATTCGAACACCCTTTTCTCGGTTTAGAGTTGACAAGCTCTTAGTTTATGGTGAAGGCCACTTAGATCGCTTGATATATTACACTCATGCTAGGTCGGCTGGCGCCTACGATTATTGAATAGAGGTCCTGACAAAACTTATAATTTCAATGCGTACTCTGATACACTACCCGATCATGAAACTGAAGTTCAGGGTGAAGGGGGACACCTGCGTCGATGACTGCACTGAGTGAGTAATATCGAAGGTTAAAAATGGACCAATAGGTTAACTCACTAAACACCGCCTTTGTGCAGATGAGAAGTCTGACCCAACCGAGTCGACTCGAGTCGGTGTACCCATTCATCAATCAATCGCCCAAGACGCCAGAGATCTCAAAGATCATATCGCACGAGTGGTTGGGCGGGAACACTTGAGCATGTCTGACTGTAACTTGGAAGTGAGAGGCGGGTACTTGTGTGGACCATCGAATACAGTGAAGGTGAGTTGTTTCGAACGGTAGAAATCGACGATAATGGGCACGAAATCGACTGGTCCATCCATCCACGCACAACAAATATTAAATCGCAGTCCTTACATTCCCTCGTCGCAGGACCAAAATTGTGGTCCTGGGAGGTAAATACGCAGGACAACGACCTAAAAATGACGTTAACGTGGATGGACCGGATGAGGAAATTCGACCTGTCGTCGCAACCACGAAGAAGGGACGACGAGTTTGGTGAGGCCGCGCAGTGCCCGCCAACGAGGGCCCGAACAAATGAACGAGTAGGATTCGACTCCAGTTCGGTGGTTGATCACCCTTCACCACGCTGCTCCAGGCATAAAAGAAGCTCTACGGTCTCACTCATCACGAGGTGGGTGCGATTCGCGACGCTTCGGGAGATGGGCACAGAGCTCTGATAGAAGGATGATTGGTTCCTGAAACTGCGAGTAGCGGCAATATATCCAGAGTGTTCAGGGTGCTAAACAGCAGCTCCTGCGCGCCTTCCTTATACGCTAACCCGATGAAAGTCTAGGAATGCACTGGATAGAATTGGCAGCGCTCGAAGGCAGACTCACGACGTTTCATGACGGAGTGTGGCAACTGGGTTTGACATGAGCAGATACTCAGTTCAAACACAAGAACGCACCAACGGGGAGAAAGTCGCCATTCTCTGCACTGTAATCTGCTTCGTTGTGTCCGTGTGGTGCACATACAGGTCCCTCAAGAGCAGGATGAGAGCTTGTATACGGCGACGTGAAGGAAAACAGAGGCCGCGTCATGTTGAGGTCGTGGAGAAGACAAGTCTGTTCAAAATGTGACGTTAGAAATTACTGAGGAATGGAAAGGATAAGTGCGACGCACCAGAATAGTAGAAGAGGGCTCATCTTTCCAAGACCTAGGCGCTGTCGTTGGCAGATCCTGAGCTCCATCGTAGTCAAAAGTGATCGGCGAGAAGGACAGACCCGGATCAAGAACGTGGAGATCGAGATTTGGTCGATGATCGATGAAGGAGGGGAGAGGAGGGGAAAGAGCCATCAAAAAATCTGAAGTAAGGGATTCCGTCACCAAAGGGAATGGTCCGTGCGCATCCGGATCACGCCTATGTGCAACTCCGATCGTAATCGTTCCTGCTTCCGAATCAAGATCTTTCATCGGTCTCGCAGTGACACCCTGTAAGTTGTATGCTGACGCGCTGATCACTGTCTGATCTAGATCTCAAATCTGCGTCAGAGCAACAGTGCCTGTTATCCCTTCTCGTTTCATCCATGGTCAGCATTTATTCTAACCTTATATTCAGGGGTCCTTGAATCGTCGCAAGTCTTATGGCTCGATAACATACCTCTACACCACCTACGAACGAATCTCCCTCAAAAGTATCCTCCGCCATCGACTCGTGCACCCTTTCCACTGTCTTGAAATGATCATTTGCTTCCTCAGGTCATGATGATCGTCGAGACGTGGACGAATATGCTGTGGATTGATCTTTCAGATCTCATTGGCGGTATGGACCCTCCAAATGAGCATTCCGGACTCAACGTACGCATGTCTACTTATTCGTCGCATTTCGTTCATCCCTAATCATTTCCATCCGCACAACGCTTTACTTCTGTTCTCCAGCTAACTTCATCTTCTTGCGACTTAAAACACTCCTCCTACCAGGCGGAATGCGATTCGTCTTTGCTAAACCAGCAATTCCACAGGGCTCTAGCTTTCTTCGCAAGAGGGCACTTCTTATCTTATTGCATTGGTGTCGAAGTTATTAGTTGTTCTCTCTCTATGTAGCCTCGAGCCAGGCGGGATGAATGCATCTACAAGCAATTCCGCTCATACTCGTCAAACGCGATGAAACCCCTGACCACCGGCAGGAAATTCTCGTCAGACTTTATCTGTGTACCGTCTTTCTTCTCGACGGGCCTAATTTTGACGTTTTCTGGATTTCCCGAGTTGGGGTCGGGGGACATATCGTCGGTAAACTGTCTGTGCCAAGACAGTAGACGGGGTCATATCTACCCCCACTTGCCAATGCTGTTCGGTTTTTGCCTTTAATGCTCTCAGAGCTGCCTCATTCATCTAAATCTTTCTGTTGTACTCGTCAAACTTGATGAACCCCCAGCCAGCTGTAGCGCTTCTTCGCCACACTACACAGCGACTGCCACCATTTTCAGGGACACCCAACACAAGAACGAAGTATCCACGAGAATACTATCCCATTGGACACACGCACGGTCGGGCGCGTAAACGACATCACCAAAACCCGAATGACAATGGTACGCAAAACACAATCCCTGCAATACATGTGAAACACTGAAATGTGCTGGGATGTGTCCCTAACCGGTAGCCTAAATGCCGGGTCTCTAGTCAAGGACGTATGTGCCTCGGCAGATGCAGGGAGCATTCGACGAAGGGCGCATAGGTTGATTACAGGTCAAACCTTACCTCATATCCACATAGGTACAAAGCCGAGTTAGATGTACACTTCTTAGTGGCTATGAAATAACACAAAAAAAGAAAAAAGGGGCAACAAGAAAGTCTGCTTTTTAAGTATCACAACAACCATTTAGTTCAAAATTACTACAAGGAAGCTCATTGTATGCGGACGAAAACAACCTCGTCATCAAGATACGTAATATCAATGGAAATTCCAGCCTTCCTGTAAGCGAAGAAAAGGAGGTAAACGTTCTCGTCAATAATGGTGTTGGGTTAGGGTTAAGGCCCAGTCGAAACCGGATGTGCGTCAAACTGCTCAATTCTGCGTAAATATGCGCACACTGCATACCCGCAGATCATACCGTAAAGCGCCGCTAGACAACCTCTGGTTTCCGTTTGATTGGTCACAATTCTGCGCCATGCTATTTGTGTTGCAGATCCTGCGCCTGTGCACTACGATTCTGCTTAAACCTGCTTCAAGCTGCGTCATGGTGCGAAAATCTGTGATTCACTGCTCTACTATACATGCCATTCATTCTGCGTTACAATGCGTCAGGCTGCTAATTAATGCGTCCATGTGCGTGCGTATGTAAGTAATCCAGCGGTCCAGTGCGTACAAGTGCAGCCATCTGCATGTATAATCCTTAAAACCTACCGAAACCATTCCAATTGATGAAGCAAAACTATTGCGCTGAGTCAACGCACGATAAAGTACAACATAAACAGCGACTTACTAACAAAATCTCGTATGAGGAGCATCTAAAAGACCTTAGGCACGATTGCTGGTGGTGGGTGCTGCTTTCCTCTCCTTGCTCAATTGCTCGTACCGCTAACAGGTGTATCAGCGACGTGGAGAAACCTGACAATCATGGTCCAACTCACGGCGGTAATGTCGGGTTTGTTATTGAGAACATCCCTCCAAATTTGTGCAAACTCGGGGTTTGTTGTCTCCGGATGGTCGCGCAAGTAGTCGATAGCATAGAGATTGCTTGAAAAAGAATAATAAGTTATAAACAGAAGAAAGAAACAACAAGAGCCGACCGTGGTGTCATCATTGTGGGATTGGGCGCCATGACCTTTCCCTTCTTCGGTGCAGGATCAGCCATTGCTGGAGCTGGAGCTGCTAAAGGAACATTTGAGGCGGGAGCTGTAAACGAAGGTGGTGGGATACGAAGGCCTGCACTGAAGATAATGTCGATGAGTCAGGTATGAATCTAAAATAGTCAGTACGTCAGTGTAGATCATACAATGGGTCTGGCTAAAAGATGTTGTCAATATGATAAAAGGTTGTAGGAGTACTATACTTACAAAGGAGGTTTTCTGCGTCTGTTCAACAACCGCGAGTGTCTTGGGTGACAGGGATGGTGCCGTTGCCGGCTGGTCCTGCATTGAAATTGGAGTTGGAGCGCTTGTCTGCAATCTCGATGAGCAGAGTTGGTGAGACTGTGAGATAATATCACCTTCGAAGGCCTGTTATCATTGTTCTCCACCTGGTCAACAAGATCAGACGAACCGGGTGTGGTCCCGGAATGTGCTTGAGAGATATGTGTACGAGTCGGAGGCAAAACTGAGGGGGGAGTTTGGTTAGTTTGTTCCTGGGAACTCACAGCCGTCGATGGAGCGCTTGAACTAGTTGTTGAAGAATGTGCAACTGTTGATTGAGTCGAGGTCGATGCCGCTACTGCAGCAGCAGGCTTCGGAAGCGTGCGAATGGGTGAACGAGTGCGTTTACGTTTTGTGATCGGGGGAGGGGAAGAAGTCCTACCACTTCCGGAAGATACACGATCGCGCTCATCCTCTGAATCCTTGATTTCAATGATTCGTTGGTCGTTTTCTGGTAGAGCCTTGCGCTTTCGCTTCTTGCTGGGCAGGGTGTTTGAGTGGGATGACCTCAAAGACGGGTTACGGCCTAAATAAACTGTTAATAGTGAGAGGCATAGAAATAGAGTAGAAGACGCACGTTTGAGTAGTCCTTTCTCGCGAGTGTGCCGATTCCAGGTGGTGAAGCGACTCGATCCAAACATGTTCACTTTCCAGTCACCGTCACAGAGGCTCAGAATGGGAAACTTGTTCCGCATGACCCGTTCAAAATATACCTTGACCTTCGGGTGCCTTAGATGCCATTGCGTAGGGTCAAATCCTTCAAAGTGAAGCTCGTTGAAGATGTCCTTGGCAACAGTCGTCATCTCCTTCAAATCCTGCTCATCCAAAATGTAACCACCCCCGTCTGTCAGCCAGTCCATCGATGAGACAGTTCTGCCCTTATCCTTCATTCGTTCAGCATGCTTGTTCCATGACTCCAACGTCCAAAAAACATCGGGGTAATCCTCCTGTGAGGGCTGTTCCTCCAAAAGTTCAGGTATGTCGAACGGGAAGCTAGCAGGAGCGGGCTGCTGGGTGTATTGTTTTGAAGCCATGGTGCCAGTTGATGCCGACTGTGTTTTCTCCGACCTAAGCTCTCGTACAAACTGTCTGCAAGCCACAGTGTCAAACTATATGCGCATATAGTTAGATAAAACTTACTTTTGAGCCTCTAGGGCACCTTCGAGTTGGTTTTTCTCCTTTAAGAGCGTTAGGTAGGCAACATTTCCAGCGCCTAGGAGCTCGTTCTCGGTTGCCGAACCAAGACGCGCATGGAAGTTGGAACTGTCGTGCCCAAAGGAGAAATTGGGGCTCTATATTACATCTCAGTTCCATGGTCATTGATTGGATACATGAAACTTACTGCATGTCTGGTCTGTGCTCTGGGATATGATTCGCGACTCGTAGGTGGTGGAGACCGGCGTGAGGTATGTTGTTGTCTCCTACTTGGTTCTTGATGAACGTGAGGACCCTGAGGTGAGAAAGAACGATCGTGCTTGTTCCAGGGAGCGTTGTGAGAGAACGACATGGCAATGAAGATGGGGAAAGGAACAAGTGTGATTTAACACAGATGTCGATTCGTGTGTTCCTGTTTGCCTGATTTGTGCGGGCCGCTGGCTTCATACACTGGCTCTTGTGCGTCAGGCCGTTTCGACACTCATAATACGGATTGTAGGTGTTGAATGTTGTTCATAGAGTTTATAAACCAGATAATAGCTTTTATCAGTACGAAAAATCAAGGCACCATCACCACAGCCTCTAGACTTGTAACTATTCCTCCCCGTCGCCCAATTCTCCATCAGCACCAGGCTCAACATACCCAGTAGGCTCAGTATCATCTAATCCTGATTTCTCTAGTACGAACCACAGGTTTTCAGGGTCATCTGGTAATTTTGGGAGTGGTTGCATCGAGACAACACACAAAATGTCTGTCACCTTGATAACTCTGAGCCCAGCGTTGCCGACATGAGCACAGGCAATGAGAGTATGTGACGACATTTCCAGCATATCTGATCCGGCGGGCCATAGACAGTCAAAAGAGCGAATTCGGTAAAAACCCCTGTGCTCAGGTCTTCATCGAAGAAGAAGAAGAGTACTTCTCCATACTCAATTTTGCCTCGTGACGAAAACTTGGGTAGTACATTAGCAAGAGATAGGACTTGTTATATATTGCAGTTTACTTACCTTGACATTTCTTGTAACCCGTAACTGAGGACCTCGACGAGTTGGGTTTTCTTCAAAGAATGAGCTGCGCGCAATTTGTCCATTTGGGAGGAGAAGTTTGGCCCACTTCCTTACTGATGTTCGTTGAATTTTGGCCTCTAAAACCGCAGCATATTCGCCAGCAAGATTTTCCGGATTCTTTGCCCGAGGTCGAAGCAGCACAAAGCCGCCTCCGCAATTATGAGCGCCACGAGGGAGCGAGCGCATCGGGTCCAGTTCTGGGCACATGCTTTGGAGAGCATTAATCTGGGCCCTTCGTAAGGCAATCTGGCATAGATTTCCAAAGATGTTGGAGGGTTGACGTATCTCTGAGCTCAGATAGCCAATAGCGCGCTCCATTGTAAACTGGGTGGTGTATGCGCCTGGCCCAATTCTGCTGCCTTCTGGTGCTGTGTGAAGTAGCGTATGGAGACATGGACGGCAAAAGTGGAGGCGATCCATGCGTCGCTGATAATACAGGTTCTCGTACTCCCAGACAAATTGTGTCAAGTATGAGGGGGCCTCTCGAAGTTGTTTGGCTGTGATAGAGCGTTGAATTATAATTCGCACACCGTGAGCGAGCTTGCAGAAATTTTTCCAGTATTTTTGAGGAAGGACGACACGGAAGAAAGCAGGACCAAGGCCAAAAAGGTAGTGAAAATACTCAGTGGCTTTATAGCCACTGGATATCTTCTCCGCGGGGTTCCTTGGTGGACGGTGAAACGAGGCAGGAAAGTATCGAGTTGCGGCGGCAACCAACTTTCCGTGTTTGGTCCATGTCGCTCCTGTGAGCACAGCCCAATCCCAGGACGCCTTGCTGTCAGTGCTCTCGCACTTAAGAGCGCCGCGCCACATAGGAATAAGGAGTTCACCCAGATTGATAAATAATAGGTGCATAAGATCGACTGTGAAGCATGAGGGAACCGGAAATGAACGAGTAGAAAGGAGACCTTCAAGAATGGACGGCTTGCTGATCCCAGTAAGTTTCCTATTGCGCTCATAGTCGGTTTGGTCCTGCGAAGCTACGAGCCTAACCACGGAATTTTGGTAATTAGCTGGTGACGGAGGTTGCGGTGGAGCCTCAAAGTTGTAGTCAGGGTGATTACAGTCATCAGCGTTCTGACCATTTGGTCTCAGATGCACGGCATAGTAGTGTCCAACACCTGGTTTATGTCTACCTTTCATGTCACAGCTGATGCGACAGCCTTGAGCGCCATGGTGTCCAACACGTCCATCGAGTTCAGTCAGTCCCACCGCATCAGCTGTCCCAATGATAAAGAAAGTCTTTGAGGATACTGTTCCCTGTAGCAGTGCATCCCAAATACGAATTCCCTTGCCAGAATCCTCGCGTTGTAGAGCTGAGAGGTGATGAAAGCTTCGGAATAGAAAAGAGTCGATATCTTTCGGCTTATTAGGTCCAGGAACCACGAGAGCAGGCAATACGTGCTTTTTTTTATAGCGCTCAGTTGGACCGAAGTCGTTGATGATCCAGATGGCTATCCAGGTATCTGATTTCTTGTCCTGGTAAATCTGCGCGCCATCAATAGAGAACCAGACTGTCGTATCGTGCGGACCAATATTTTCGCGTTCATGGAATTTAACAAAGTCGGATCCACTGAGTGTATCGTCATAGATGCATTCCATTGCAGAGAAGTCGATTGCATGGCGTTCCTCCAAGATTTGGGCCATTTTCTGATCCCTATACAGCATGGAAGTAGCGCCTTGAACAGAACGTCGAAGAGCCTGGATCTGCGGACCAAGCGGAATAGTCACGGCCCGCTGCTGAGGAACCTTCTTCGAACCTAGACCTTTGTATCTCGGCTGAGAGCAGATACTGCAGGTGGTGCGAGCCGCCTTTGGTCCAACAAAGGCCTCACATGAGTTAATGCACATGTCGTCGGTAATAGAGACCACCCCAGTAAGTTCTGCGACGAGTTTCTTAGCGCTATGATAAGACAGGACAGAGCAGTCTGGGAAGCGCTGATTGATAGATGCACGAACACCTTCATACGTGGCTTGAGATGCAGTATTGCATGCAATGAAGAGATCTATTGAAAGTCGAGTGTCAGGCTCCGAAATATCCACTGGGCCTTCGGCAGGATTCCGAAGTCTCTCGACAGTAGCAGCGTCAAGTTTGCCGTTATCAAGAGTTGCCATCGATATCGCTTGGATGTATTGTTGCGCTAGCTTGACACGATCCACTCGTGATTCGACGTATGGCGTGTTTTCTTGCGCATCGCCTTCGTCTCCATTGAATGGTTGGGGTGCTGGCTCATCTATCGTGGCAAGGAGAGCGGCATGAACCTGAATCTGATGGTCGTGATCCAGACCATACTCTTCTTGGTCCAAAACTTGGTCCTCTTCAAAGTGCTGTGCCTGGGGGAAAGGCGGCGGTGGCTACTCACAAAGTTCGTCAGATTATACAAAGAGAACCAATATAAAAGAGGGCGTACCTCAGGAAGGTGTAGCTGAGGATTTGGAATCATGTTGTTTGGCCTCATGTCTTCGTGATTGTTCTGCGTGATAGACGGTAGAGGTTCTAGCCGTCAACACATATTGCAACACGAATATGTATTCCACTTACATCGTTCTCTGGGAATCCACCCATATTTGACGGACTAGCAGAATGGCTGCGCTCATTCATTCCATCCTCGGTGCCAGATCTCTTAGGATGAGGGAAGGATTAACAAAAAGTTTGTACGAAGAATTCCGTGAAGATGGTGTACTTCTCTAGCATGTCCATCTGGCAGCTCTCGAACATCTTCCTCCTGAATCTCGTCAGCCTGGAAGCCCATACATGAGAATTGCAATATCGTTTTACTCCAGCGGACTTACCTGGAGCTTGGCGATCCGACGCCTTTTTGTCTCCTGGCTCAGACCAAGTTCGTCTTCTTCGTTGTCTTCTAGTGGGGAGGAGATTCTATTTCCAACTTTCTTGCTTGACTGAGCCTTCTGAGAGAGATAAGCAGTATTGCGAGCCACTTCGCCTTCGGGTGCATTGCGGAAGCGGGGTTTTGCTTCATGGTTGTGTTGCGTCCGTTTTGTAACATCACCACCTCTGCACTTATCACACCAGCATGAGGTGTATTCTTTCGATTGCTTGCGCTTGCCACGCCACATTGTGAAAAATAGGACTAGGATTGCATGGATGATCGAGATTGTAGCTAGGTCTGTGGTGCTGGTTGGAGTTTGGAAGCTTGATTGATGATGTCATCTATTCTTAGTTACTGAGATTAAACTTGCCAGACTCCGCATGAACGCAGAGAGGCCCCGTTCACCGCAGGGTCACGCGGAATAAAGTGCAACCTGCAGATCTACGCAAGACCGGTTTTCACTGGGGTTAAGGGCGTATTACCGAAATGTGTGCTGGGCGGAAAGTGAGCGTTCATGTTTCAGTCGAATTCCGTGCGTAGGCAGGTAGGGTACATCACAGAGGTATATTAGCGCGACGATGACCATTTCACTGGTTATAGGCAGCCTGCATCGTGCTTCGTCGTGAAGTAGTAGTTGATCTCCGAAACGACATCACTGCCGACCACAAAATATCTGCCTACCCATTGACGTATATGGGATGTCCCAGGAAAATAATTTTCTGTTATCAATCTTTCTTTTCATACTAAAGACACGCGAATAGTGGCTCATCGGATCCTTGTAACATAAGCTCGATGAAATTCGAGAGAAACCTACCTTTCTACTTGAAAGATGATCATATATTAGCCATAAGATACGTCTAGAACGCTCCAATTATGATTAAATTCGATGTCTCACTGGATATTAAACGTGTAGTGCGAATACATGGCTGCTTCTATTGCTCTGGTAGTCGCAATATCAGTGGTGGATCTACAGTTTCATGAACACATGTCGCACATAACTCACTTTAGTAATATTTCGTGTTTCGTTTGATTAATTTGATTGACCATCGTCAGACTGAACAACATTCGCATCCGGGTGCGAGTGCTCAGAGTGCGCAATAGTTGATCCCAAGTTAGGGAGAATAAAAGAGTCTTCGACCTGTGCCTGCTCGCGATGTCCTTCTCGCGATATCAAACTAAAAGCATTAGCCGATTAATCCACCGCAGGTCTGATGGGAGGTTCTCACATACTAATCACGCAAATGACGTAGACTAGATATGAAAGAAACGTTCGACATTATTTCGTCAACTTGATCGGAAGTAGACAAAACACACTTACTGTGCGTGTTCGCGACAAGAGGGACCATGCTATAAAGTATGCAGTAAGAGGAAATGTGGTATTTTTGAGTGACATACAAGTAGTAGGTGCCGTTAGCCAGGCAAAACTGCAAGAAGTGACCTTTGGCGTTAACTTCGGAGAACATTGTTTATAGTGTGTATAATATGCACCAGAAGAACAGT
>Ga0247741_1001424_pt1 | contig 13326 bp, 16 predicted proteins | sample UWRJL213509R2_FD_180945 | JGI IMG/M metagenome (GOLD analysis project Ga0247741, IMG submission 180945) | Plant litter microbial communities from Arlington Agricultural Research Station in Wisconsin, United States - UWRJ-L213-509R-2 | ecosystem: Environmental > Terrestrial > Plant litter >... | reverse complement strand
CAATTGAGTGTAGCCACAGCTTTTACTCTGTCTCGTACATATCAATCGGAATCTCCAACCAAATTTTTTCCTTGATCAACTTCAAGAGATCCTCTGCTGAAGGATTGTACTCTTTCCATGCTCTATGCTTCGAGTATTTATCCAAATGCGCCTTCTCGTCTTCGGCTCGTCTTGATTTGATCTGTTCTATCATGATAGCAACCGATATCTGGATTGACTGGTCGGGTTCGGGTAGCGCCTTGAGACGTTGGAGCTCTTCCTCCTTCGTCACGAGCCAGAGAAAGGCTGTCCTATGAAACCATGTTGACTTGGGACAGTCCCATTTCCAAAAGGGGTTGCTGACAGGCAGGTCGAACTTCCCATTGCGATAGCAGTTGACGATCCAGGCGAGAACCCAGCGAAACGATTCCTCGTCATGATAATATTGACATTGGATCCCGTCATTCAGTTCCCCGGAGTGACAAAACAGGTCGAGCGATAGGAAAGGCATAGTGCCTGTGCAACAGTGACCAACAGAGCGCGTGGGATTTCGTATATCAAGTGCAAGGTCGAAATCGTTCAGGACACCCTTCCTTGTGGAAGGGTTGTACATAAGATTCGTGTCACTTACAGTATATCGCCGTGGCGAATACCACTCTTGAAAAGGTGGAAGTGACCTAAAATCAAGAAATCTAGGCATTAGCCGCTGGGTAGGATGGATAGACGGGGAAACAATGATGACTCACACCTATAGCATTCCCAGAATGCCTTCCAAAGTTCATCACCGACCAAGTCAGTCAGTGGACATAGACGCTTCCAGGCCGTGATCCGGAGAACCCTCCCGCTACTGGACCCCTTGTCGACCTTCAGAGCATTACGTATTGCAGAGGTTGAGTGTTGAGGAAGATCAAGCGACGCTACAGACTCAGGCAGGTGTTCGAGCACATAGGTTTTGTCTGCGGTCATATCCCTGGCACGCGCAACCATCTCGTGCTCCGGGACACGTAACTCTTCAGGATACGAGATCTTGAGCACATAATCACCGTCGCTGTCATCTCCAGAGATTTTGGCTCGAAGAACCTGGGTTGAGCGTCCGACTATACCATAACGACCCCTGATGTAGGAGAGTTGGTCTGTGCCGGTGGAAATAAGCTTAGACTCCCCATCGGGTCCATACATTTCCACCGCCACCTTGCTATCAGTCTGTTTCATCATAGAACAGTTTCCCCAGGCGGAGTCATCGAATCGTTGGAAAGCAAGAAGCAGTGCAAGAAAATACGGCAGATCCTTGATGAAGTTGATGCCGGAACTTCGGATTATGCCCTCAGCGTCATAGTACCACACATTGAGTCTATCATCTGCGAAAAAATGTTACCTCTTGTTACTCTTTCCGAAGGGACGACACTTATTGACAACGAGAATATTGATGGCATGGCAGGTGACAAAGTCCTTTGACAGCATTTCTGCACCGTATAGTGCACACTGTACCACAGGAATGTACCTCCAAGGTTCTTGGTCCAATGAAAGAGGTCTCCTGCATCTTCTTTTGACTGTTGGACCGCCGAATACTGGAGGGAGCGTCCTCAAGCTTACTAAACCGTCTCACTTTGTCACCTCCATCGCGGCCCGACTGGGACGAAGAGCACAGTGTCCTCTTAATCTTACTGTCAGAGGCTGAGAAAGAAACACCATGATGTACAAGTCACTGAAAATGGCCAGAAAAACTCACTTAAAGATGGCACCGAAGAGGATGGGGTCGATGACGTTGGGGTCGTAAATTCGTAGATATCAGTTGGAATATCGGGCATAGTTACTGTTCCAGGACAAGGTGAATAAGTATATGCTGGAGGAGGTTTTTCCATAGCCGTGGAAGTCGCCTTGAATTCGTAACACGACAAAACGTGGTTCCAAGAGAAAGGTAATGATGGCCTGATCTCGTTAGTTAAATCTTCTCCATCTTCGTGACCAAGGCGAAGTGCCTGCTCGTTTCCCAGAACCACATCGGGTTGGTGTCCGGATTCTGCTGTGTCGTGGCCCGTGATCGCTTTTGGGTCGTTTCGATGAAATATAATTTCGTTTGAGGGGTTCAAAGGGACATCTAAATCGGCAAGCATGTCCAACGCAATATTGAAGGCCTGCACAAATGGGCCATAGCGCAGGGTTTCGTCTTTGGTTGTAACGCTGATCGATATGGTCAATTAAGTTCCACTGATGTTTTTCGAGGCGACATACTATTCCTTGAGATACTCAATCATTTCATCGAAAGCACGTTTGTGTGAGGTTTGCAATTCGACAATCTTGCGGATGCAGTCCTCGGCGAGTGATTCTGGAAAAATTTCAGGGACAGAGCGGTTCTGGGTGTCACTGCAAACCCGTCCTAGGAAGAAGATGAGGAGAGCTTTGAGCTCAACATCCTTTGTGGAGGTCTTCAGATCGTCAAATACCAGGTGCGCAACGTCCATATTCCTAAGCAAGGATGTGGGTGAGATCTCGAAGGTTGAAATATATATTATACAGGAAGTTTCTCACCTGTACAGAGGCAGATATCGCGATGTTACAGTATCTGACGCCGACAAGAGCGTCTGTTTGACCGCAGGTTTCTTCAACGACAATGGAGCTGGGATTGAGGCGTTTTCGTGCAGAAGGAGGAAATTGATAAGAGTTGTTAGATGCCTATAATCACCCTATTACGAGCTTAGATTCGAGCCAGTTGGGAAGAGGCCTAGAGACACTGCGGGAGGAAAGGAGGCGAGAGGAAAGGAGGTGGAAGGAGCGACGACAACATAATGGGTAAACCCCTTTATGAATGGAGTTTATGTGAAACATTGAAAATAACCATGAGACCAGCGACGGCGTCGGGCATGTCGAGGAGGACTGCAGATCAAGACGAAGTGAGGAAGCACTTAGCAAGAAGTTGCCAATTTTGAATGAGCATTGGGCTCACGTGATTCTGTCCTATTCTGACATCGAGCTTCAAGTTCAGGCTGTCCAGCTGGAGCTGTCTTCCGCCTTTATACCTGCTGTTCAGGTGGCCAGTAACCTTTGGTTTTCAGGCGTCAAACGTCTTTCTCTTTTCGATCAGCTGGCAATCTGAAACCTGGCAGGGGGAGTGCTCATTTCTGTCCTTCTTGAAACACGAAACAGTTTACTTTCCCTTCGGTTTGTCTTCGCCACTCCTCATGGTGCCGACTCAGAGCGACCAGACCTTGATATGAATGCAGAAGTTTTCTTGCCTTCTCTCACAAGGTTGACATCAGTCTCTTCTGTTAACGACGGCAACGAATGTTTTAGAAACCTTTGACTGCGCTGAACCATGCCCGCCATTGGTGCCCTTGCTTTATCTCACTCAAATTGTGAAGAGTCTTATTTACAGGGGAATGTACGGAGCGGCAGCGTGCACCTATGTGCCTGCCTGCTCAGCTGTTCATTGAAACCGGGAGTAGCATCACATTCTTACGTCTCACAGAAACCTTCGACTACCCTCTTGACTACCTAAGCGGTATTCTAATGTTTGGGAAGTTCTCGCAATAGAGCAAGAAAAATTCTCCCCATGGGCACTCTTTCACAATAATTGAATTCCATTGTCCCAAATTCACAACGCTCTGTGCTCTCGAGGTCTCAAGGAAGCAATTTCCTTCTCTGCGGGGTATACGCCAGGTGTTTCGACCTTCTTCCAACCCGTTAGATTGGTTGGATAACTTCCATCCAAGCTAGGTGCCAGCATGCGATGAGACATTCAAAATCGATGTTTTCCCCCAATAAATAAACCCAGCAGCGATGAGGACTGGTTGGATGATTTCTCTGACCCAGACGCGGATTCGGACATCGTCGATTCTGATGACGACTTGGACAACTACACGTCAATCGAATTGGGATTCGTGTCAAAAAGCAACCTAAACCGACGCCAAGATGCAGAGGTTGATGTTTTGGAGGAATGGTTCTCAATCTTGGAGTCGACTGACGCTACTTTTGTAATTCGGCATTTCCAACAAAACCGCCGAACTTGTATTTCCCATCCATCGATTTAACCTGCGAGAATAATGAAATTACTTATATCTATTGACTGGTGCCACGAACTGAATGGGCTCTCCGGCATCGAGTTTGACTCCTGGAAAACAATTCACGTCCTGCAAAACTAGTCTGAGTTCTAAGCTGAACCTCCTTGCCCACTACATGTGCTCCTCGATTACACGAGGGATTTGTTAGTTGTGCTCTCTCGTGAGTATGGTCATTGTCAATAAGAGAAACCTGCGTACTGCCAAGTTCAATACATAAGATGTACGATTTGCCTGTGCACATCTTCATCAATTTCTTTCAAACGCATCAAATTTGCAAATCATAGTGCGCGCAACCCCTTGGGGATGGTTAAATTAGACAATCTGCTGAACAACGCTAGGACATATGCACAGTTCTTGAGCCGTTCCTCTGTCGCAAAACAAGTTTTGTTTTGCAATTGATCCCGTGAGGATTCGAGCATGATGACAAGCGGATCATCTTGAAGCAAAAGGCCGTGCTGTAAGAGTCACTTTGAATTGTGAACGGCGCCTAGAAATTTATCGCATTCAGGAATGCCATCCAATATTTCCTCGTCCGTCGAAATGAAATACTGAAACAATAAAATATGCGCATGGTATATCCGTTTCCCGCCGTTACACAGCAAGTCAAATAAGAATTGGATAGAGTTTCGTGATGGTGAAGCGAAAGTGTATGGCAGGCAAGACAGATCGTGGAACCTTGGAGCCGACATGAATGATGTTTATCGCGTCTTCAAAAACATGTCAAGTGGAACACGGTGCCACAATTCCTAAAGTACAAGGATTTCTCCTGTAAGAGTACAATTTGAATTGGTAGTAGGAGGCACCGATGCCGCTTCGTATCGAACCAAGTACGACATAAACCCAATGCATCGGCACAGTTTTGAGTAATCGGCTTCATCCTAGTCACCGCTTTTCCTCAGCGGATGTCCTGAATTAGTGCATGTCAGAGTTAGATCGGCTTGACAAATGACTTGACTCACAAAATCCAACTGCCTAGACCTACATACAGCCCTGGTTGCCTATGAAAATTTGCATAGTTCCTCACTTCCCGGATTTAGCTTTGGGTTTAGATGACGACCCGGATCTGTCAGACGGAGGTGGTAAATAAAAAAAACCGTTCAAGGCTTTTTGGAGACAAATGTCATCCTTACCCTTCAGGCATCGTGTTCTTCATAATCGTTAGCTTCCCAGACGACGCCGCAGACACCATCTGTTGTTCGATAGACTTGTTTATCTTGGCTGTTAGTTGCTGCCGAACGAGGACGAAAAAGGAAGACAACAATAAGAATTTGCTTCCGTGAGGTGAGACAGCCTCCCATATTGAAATGACGAACTTGGTGCATGGCTGCTTGTTTCATTAGCACTGGCTTTTTGGGTGCGATCGCCCGCTTGCCCTTCTTCATGTTGGCTGCGGCCTTGGCGGCATGTCGCGAGTTCGCCGCTTTGCTTTGAAGGCCTTTTGTCTTTCCTTGTACCATAGATTGATCTGAGACAGTGGGTAGGATGAGGGGGGGCTAGGACCACGGCAAAAAAGACCAGTGATGAACGGAAGAAGAAACTTTGAGATGCTTAAGATTTGATTGATTGAGCAGGAAAGTCACGTGAACCTGTGAACACCGAATTCCCGCCATCCACCGAACCACAACTTTCCGTAGAACAGCGAAGACTTTTATCCAGTATACCAGGCGACGGATGTTGGCTACAGCGACCAAGATGCTGCGTGTGCAGCGTGGTATTGTTGTTGGAAAGGTATGCTGCATTTTCTCTGGAAAATTTATCCTATTTTGACATTCAACACCCAGCGAGCGTACCATGATCTAGTCACACTCCCCGCCAGCGGCAAGCCCATTGTCTCCCAAGGTCTTCCGGGCTACAGCTCAGTATCTGGTCATAGAGTGACTGTCTTTGGGTGCACGAGTTTCCTTGGAAGATACGTTGTTTCCAAACTCGGTGCGTCCACCTCCGAATTTGGAGTTTCTTGGTGGAAAGTCCGTTTTAACGTTCAATTCGCTACAGGCCGGACGGGAACTCAGGTTATCGTGCCATATCGTGAAGAAGACGAGGCACGAATTTTCAAGCCTATGGGGGATCTCGGTCAGATTGTCCGCATGGTGCGTGTCGCTTTTGTGCTACAATATGTGGTGCGTATTGACATTCCGGCTTTGGAAGGAATGGGATATTCGGAACGAGGAAATGATCGCTGAGTGTCTACGCCACTCTGACACCGTTTACAATTTTGTTGGAAGAGATTATGAGACCAAGTAAGCCTCTGCTTCGTCCCTGTAGTACCACCTGTGTTCTGACGAGGAACGCGTCTTAGGAACTTTAATTTCGAATCCATCCATACTTCTGGTGCAGAGAGGATTGCAAAGATTGCTAAGGAATGCGGAGTATCACAGTTCATCCAAGTCTCTCACTTGAACGCGTCGAAAGCCTCACCATCAAAGTTCTACCAAACGAAGGCCGAGGGCGAGGAGCTTGTGAAAGCGGCCTTCCCCGGTGCGACAATTGTTAGGCCCGCTACTATGTTCGGCTATGAGGACAAGTTGTTGACGAATATGGCAGGTTAGCCATTTGATTTTATGTTATTTTCAAGAAGCTAACTGCATATAAAGTTTGGTCAATATGGTGGAAGTTGAACGAGGCACAGACACGAGTTAGGCCTGTGCATGTAAGCTTCTTTCTGTCATCTCCGCCTTCCAGACCTAACGTATCCGATCACAGGTCATGGATGTGGCTCAGGCCCTGGTGAACTTGCTGACAAGTCCTCGCCCTTCGGAGACGCTCAATCTCCCAGGTCCATCCACACTTTCTTACGAATATCTCCTGGATCTGGTTTCATCTGTGACACTCCAACCCCCATCTCGTGCCCCTTATCTGCCAAAGGCTGTCGCTATGGCTTTAGCCAAAGTTGCCTCCCAATCGGTATGGTGGCCGACGCTGAGCCCTGACGAGGTTACGAGAAGGTACCTTGACGATGTTGATACTCCAGGCAACTGGGACGCTGTCGGCGTTCGACCCACAGAGATTGAGACTCATGCTCTCACTTATCTTCGCCGATACCGGTCAGCGTACGTGAATTTCATTTGTTTGCTAAAGTGCTGAGCCTAATTGGAGAATAGTGAGAACTACATTCGCCCCACTGTGTTCCCACCTCGTCCTGCACCTGCCGTCGTAAGTCCGCTTTGCCACTTCCATGAACCTTTTTGACGTTCATACTTCATGCTATGCCAGGCGGAAGAGTTTTAGCAGATATGAGCGCGTGTTTATAATTAGAAATATGATATCTTTGCCTATCAAGGAGAACGTGGTACTTGTTCTTGCGGGAGACCTCGTCTCCCGGCTGATCACGAGTGTCGTCTATCGAACGTCATTGCGGAAAGCCGTCTTCCAAGTCACTCGGCATCGCACACAAAGCTGAGGGTTTTGATATTGAGGAGTGGTGATTTCCGGCAGGAGTCACGGTAAATGACTAGGTACAAATAAAGAAAGCGTGTAAGGTAAGAGTGTCTATATGGTTGCTCAGAAGCCGGGTGGAACAAGAGCTTTTGGTTGGCTGGGGTCACCGGAAGGGTACAAAGATGGTGCCATCATCTGGGGAAGGTGTTAGCAAGTTGTAATATCGGAGAAAAGCTGTCTACAAACCTGTTGTGCGCCTTGCTGCTGTTCGAGCATCTCTTGCTCTTGCTGGACAATTTTGGCCTCGTCTTCTAACGTCAGGGCCAATGGCAGGCCCACGAGAAGTGCTGACGTGGTGACAATCCACACGATATTCCCAATGAGCTTGGAGCCTCGCTTGAGAAAGGACGCGGTCTTTGAGACGTTCGTGGAGATGGTATGTCTCGTTGTTGGTGGAACTATGTCCTTGAGCGCCGCGAGACGGTCGATGAAGGACTCTTCTACGGATGCGTCTGACTCAATAGAGGACAAAGACGCTGAGCTAGACGTGCGCGACGAGGAGGTCGACGCGTAAGGGGACGCGCCGACGTTGTCCTTCTCTTCGACGATTTCGACCTTGACCATGGTGATGTGTGAGGTGTGAGAGTGCGTGACACGAAAAAGGTGCGGTGTTACGATGTGTGACGGTGGAACCTCGGTACCGCGCGCAGGGTTGTGATCGTCGGATCCGGGGATAACTGCTTACATGAGCTGTCACAGATTGTGTTGTCCCTGGTCGGGGCTGCTTGCCTGTGCTTGGCTCCTGCATTCATCGAATCACCTATATATACTCTGCTCACAATTATCAAACACCCAGGACCCGTCCCCTCCCAACGCTATGCAGCACGACGTCTACTACCAAAGTCGTAGCGCCCCCCAGCAACAGCACCACCAACAAGGTGAGCTGCTTTCCTGGCTCTCCGCCTACCGCCCGCTGACCAGAAACAGGTCTTGTCTTGCCCACCCCCACCATGCAGAATCAAATGCACGAGCTTGCAAAAACTCTACCGCCTCCCCGGAAACAAAACACTGCTTGCGATGCATGCCGGTTCGTCGTCTTGTCCAAGTTCGCCATATCTCCTCGTTCTCAGATCGCAAGGGTGTAGGGCGCGAAAAGTAAAGTGCAATCGGCTCCCAGGCCATGACAAAGTGGGTCTTTGGTCGCATCGAATGCTCGCTGATCTCATTTGCCTTCTTACCCGAATTCTCAGTGCCAGGTAAATTTCTCCTCTCGTCATGATCTCACGTCCCCTAACCAGTACATGCAGCACTGTTTGTCGAAGAATTATCCTTGCACGTGCGTCCGATCTCAAGACGGAGTCCTCGACAAGATTCTCACATTTCATCAGGCATTTTGTCCAACAGGCAACTAGTGAGAAGAAGCGTAGCAGCGCCGTCAGCAGGAGACCCAGAAATCTTAGCTCCGCAACTGCGAGGTGAGCGTTCAATTGGGGTCCGACATTACCGTCGGAACCGCAGTAGTGGCGGTGACGGTTTTTTTAATGCTGCCTGGACGACCACTTGCTGACCGTTCCTGCTTTTCAGCCCACCCGACATACCTCCCAGGTAGTGCGTCCGGATTTATTTCTCATTTTTCAATGAGTTGACCAGTATTCCAGTTCTTCCCCCAATCCAGAACCTATACCTTCCGCATCAGGTCTACAACATAATGCCCCTCTCATGGTGCGGTATGGTTTCCACCCTCCATTAACTCTATCGACGCCAACACGCGATGTGCTGGACTTTGTTTTCGCACCCCCAGAACTCAGGTGTGTGACCTGACCTGTCCGTTCCCATCTTGCCAGGTTGGTAACAACATCCGCTTAGCGAGATGTCTGTCTTCCCCCCGGGGCCTATACAATCGCCATATGACCCATGGGGTGAACTGGCTCCAAAACTCGAAGACGATAAATTCAGAGCAGAGTGCGTTTATTTTTTTTTAGTATAACCCTTTTGCCTTTTACTCCGAGGGTTTATTACCTTCTGGTGAGTCACAGCGCTGTCTTACTTCACGACTCATCATCTAACCTCAATAGCCCCGTTTCGGCTTCCAGCGCGATCTATTCATCTGACAGATGTCTTTTACTCATCTCAGGTTTGCCCTCGACCTCGTGGAAGTCTTCTTTCAGATAGTTCATACCCGCCTTCCCCTACTAAACCCCGAACAATTCCGGAGTCGTCTGCAACTCACGTCGCCGCCTGCAACAAACATTCCTCCACTACATCCTGCTCTTGTCGCTACGGTTCTTGCATGGGGAACTAAATTTTCCGAGCACCCTCTTTTAGTCGCCGATCGAAAGCGGCCAGGCGGGCAGAGCTTACTGGCAAAGACCCTCATTAATCGAGCTCGAGAGCTGGCCGAAGCTCTCAAGGTCCACCGTGTGCCCTCATCTGACCATGTTGTTATCGCTCTGCTAATAGAGCCCCTCCAAAATCGTGAGTCATATGGGTTCCCTGTCTACTCACGCAACTGATCCCATTCTTCCACCTTCGCAGAAAATCCGGATGACCCCAACGGTAAGCCCCTCTTCCAGAAAGCAAGCCATGTCATTCCTAAAAAAGCTGAACAGGATTCCACGGTTTCTGGTTAACTTCGGCCACGCGCCATTTACTTGATCTCGGTGTAGGTGGACAAGACCATTCATTTCCACTCTAATTACTTACCGCGCTTCGATCTTTTTGCCTCATCCGCTAACCACCTTATTTTCGCAACACAGATCAACCACAAGTCCGTGATGGCCACAATCCAAGATCCAGAGAACCGTGGGACCATAATTTTTGCCTGGTGGATGACCTGTCTTTGCGATGCATACGCATCAGCGTATTATCGTCGGAAACCAGTGCTGGATGACGATGATTACGATATTGATTTTTACACCGCCGACCCTGTTCCAGAGGCCCCAGATGGTCATGCGTCTACACCATCCCCAAGAGAGCAACTTGAGGTACGCTGGCGTTATTGTGATCGATAGATAGGGTGCCTTAGCTCATTTCTTCTTGCAATTTTCTCGTCTGGATGTAGTTCCTGGTACGTTTACGACCCTTAGCGATTGTCGCATGTAGAAGGCTAATATCTCTCTTGATAGGGATACTATCGGGCCGCGCACGCGCTCGCTCGGACGGCCCGCATGATGTCACGACAACTCTGGATACCTGCTATAGACTCTGATGGCATACCATTCGAGAATCTTACAACATTCTCGAGTGCACTAAGGATATGGCGAGATGAATACCTCAACCTTGTCGGTGTCCCTAGAAACTTTGAAGGTGAATGGGATTTTGTCTCTGTGAGTTCATTCATTATCTCAACTCCTTGGGGGTATTACTATCAAGTCCTAACCTAGTTTGGCGATAGGCTGTGTCGTCGTGTGCTAGCGACGCCACATACCACGTTATGTGGATAATTCTCTTCAACGCCCTCGACGACTTCGGTGTCAGGGAGCTTAACAACACAGGCAACTTCCCTGATACCCCGTCACCAATCGAAACGGCGATGCGAGAGGTTGCAACCGAAGCTCTGCATGGTGCCCTTCGTATAGCTGGTTTAGCAGGTGTGCTGACTTCCAACGGTTACCTTGTAAGCGCTCCACCTCTATATTTTCCCGAACAACAACATCTTAAACCCGCCTTCTCTCCGATTAGCGCCTAGACCCAGCTGTCATGCATATCAGTTGCATTTTGGCAGGTACACTCCTCGCTCGTCTTGGACGGCCCGAGGTATCAAATTGCATTGCTGGGCTGAAACAATATAGCTATGCATACGAAGAAGCAGGCGACCAAGCAAACGAAATGAGCAGGCTCTTTAATCGCGTCCGCATGGGTGAGCAAGAGCTTAACCATATGGCATCCGTCACGACCCGCGTTACGCCTGTGTCGTCTCCTGCATCCCAGTCGTCGCACAGTCCACATGGCGATTCTATGGCTATGGATGGACAACATCACCATCATACAACTGGCCAAAGGACGAATGGTCATTCATCACATGTACGTTACAGAGCAACGTTTCACTTCGCCCTTAGCTGAACCCATTCTTTGTTCTAGCCTTTCGCGACGAACACGGGTCACTTCACGAAACCCTCCATTTACGGACAATAAAACCAACCACGAATGCTCGTTACGAAGGTTCCCTGAAGCCCAAGGACTCAGCCCTTCAAGGGCGATAATTTATCTGTCGATACTTTGTTTGTACTGCTTTCGCATCTCCCTTGCTTGCTCACCCATTCTCTCGCTTGTCCTTTCCCTCCTGCGTTGCTTTCCGAATGTAACCTTGTTCTTGTGATATCTCCTGGTTACCTTATTCCTCCAAAATCTGTCGTTTTCACTGGATTGGATAGATGGCAGTGATGTACTGTATGTACGTTAGACAAACTCTCTGGACTTCAGGCCTGAGCTTCCTTGACAGGCAGGATGGACTTCGAAGGCGTTGTACTTTTGACAGCGTCGATCCTCGGATCTGTAGACTTTGGACTGGTGGAGACTTAGTGTCAATACGAGTTGTGAAGACAACGCGTTGCCAATGCCCCGGGCGTACACACACAGTTGTAACTTGACACACTGTGATTCTGCCGATGGATAACGAAATGTTCGGATTGTAGCTGGTACTAAGACAGTGGATGGCACGATGACAAAATCGTGATGATGATATGCTGATGATGATGATGCTGATAATCGATGGACAATGCATGGCAGGCTACATGTGCAGGTTAGAGAGGGAAAAGAAAGGAACAGAAGGGGAGAGAATAATGCAAACAACCAGAACGAAATTTCGGGGAGATAGGAGTGCATGCAGGGTAGTAGGATATGGGTGCGCACAAGTACAATGAAAATATGACAGAAAGAACAGAGGAGGTTGGGCAGAGGGCAACAGTCCATAAAGTGTAAACGACGAACGAAACACAACCTTTTTCGAAGGAAGGAATGAATCGAATCTCAAACAATGCATCAAGGAATCCAGCCCAACAAGTAGGACCCGAAACGCGAAAAAACGCCCACGCACAAGCCAAAAAAAGAGCTGGACAAGATCCGGGCCAGACGTCGGTGCTCAAAGCAACGACGAAGACGCGTGCCTGAAATCGCAAGGTCGTAAATCGGGTGCATCGAGAAATACGCCATCGCACATCTGCGCCAAAATCTTGATTCACGTCGGCCGTTCGTATGTCAGCCCACTCGCATGCTGGAACAGTGCACACTTGATATCCGTTAGTGTCTGTCGTTCTTGCTCTTTGAGGATGTCCCGGCCGTCTTGATCGAGATATGCGATGAGGGTGTTGATGGCCTCTTCTGCTTGTGCTAGTGAAGGACGGGGGCTCGGCGCAGGGCCCGAGACTATTGGTACTACACCTGGCCCGTAGAGCGAGTTTGACGTCCCAGAGAAGGGATCAACAGAGTAGCTGACGGTTGGGGAGTGTTGGATGGAGAGAGGTTCGAGGGTGTGTTGGACATGCTGCTGCTGTTCGTGGTGATGATCCAATAATGACTGTTGCGAGTTATTGGCTGAGGATTGGGTGGATGATGAAGTTCCTTGTAGAGCCGGATCAATGACCATCGTTTCTACAGATGTACCACCGTCATGTTGTGGCGTGTGGGAGGAACCCCAGGAAGGTAGAGGCGGTCTGTTATTTGCCTGCGCGTCGGGTCTAGAGTCACTTGCAGAGTCCAGGCGGTTTTGGTCGTAAGGCATGAGGACAGGTGTCGGAGGCATACCGCTGGAAGCACCGGCAGCTACTGCTGCTGCTGCCGCGACAGATGCGGGAGTGGGTACCCCAGCAACGGAACCGCCGTACCGGTGGACGACAGGGCCTCTGACAGCCTTCAGCCACTCTCCGCGCTTAATATCGTGCCGATGCTTGAAGTTTTCTATCCACCCCGAGCT
>Ga0247741_1001423_pt1 | contig 13336 bp, 7 predicted proteins | sample UWRJL213509R2_FD_180945 | JGI IMG/M metagenome (GOLD analysis project Ga0247741, IMG submission 180945) | Plant litter microbial communities from Arlington Agricultural Research Station in Wisconsin, United States - UWRJ-L213-509R-2 | ecosystem: Environmental > Terrestrial > Plant litter >... | reverse complement strand
TTTGCGCCCGCGCTTAGCAACTCCGCCACAACGGGCGATGTCTGTTCGGGAACACTATGACTCGCTAACCAGTCAGGATTGCCAGCCCCGGTTGGAAGGCCGGCGATATGAAATAAATCTTTTACTCCCAGCCGCAATTCGGCAAGGCTGCCTGTGGAATTTTGTGGCGCTTTATAGCTGCCGCGCCATGCGAAGACGCGTTGGTCGAGCTGCATTTGGACTCATCTTTTGTTGAGGTTTGGAATCGCTAAACCCTTCGACTGCGGCGCGCTCAGGGTGAACAAAAATAGTGATTTTAAATGGGAGTCGTCATCCCTAGGGATCCAGTGGCATTAAAAAATCTAAGTCAAAGACGCTGGATCCCTACGGGATGACGATTCCCAAATAAATTCGATAAGTGTAAAAACGGGCAACATTCTTACATATCTTTTATAAACGCCTCGATTATTTATTAGGCGCTGGCGTTACGTCTTTGTATTTATCCCAATGGCCAAGAATTTCATTCATCACAGTTGACCCTACTATGTACGCAGATTCAAGTGCGGCATCCAAACCGGCATAACCTTCGTTTTCGGCGAGCAGATTTTCAGCAGCGGTGACGCCCGGTGGTGGCATGGTGTAATTGCTGCCGGTGCGCAAAACCATGACGCGATTTTTATCGACTTTGCCGATATTGGATAAATAACTTAGCGATAAAAATGTGCCAGTTTCTTCCATCGCCGAGGTGACAAATTCGCCTTTGCCATCGGTCCAATATTTGGTCCATTTGTTGGCCCATTCATTCAAGATGGCGCCGTGCCAAAAGGTCATAGCCGCAAGTTGATCGCCTTTCAACACAAAAGGTTTACGTTGTGCATTAGGGTGATTTACATAACGCGAACGCGTTGCTTCCAAACTTTCAATATCGGGTAATTGAATATCTTTGGTTAATTGAAATGCCCATTCAGTTAATTCGTGGTTCACTTCATACATTTCACCCGTAGGTGCTGGTTTATTTGGGTCGTAAGGTCTTTTGGTGTAACGCGCAAAATATCCGGTTTCCCAATCGGCTGGTTTTTCGCGTGCGTCAATTTCGTGAGCTAAATCGCCATCCACTAAATAATCTGCCCATGCTGCAGAACCGATTGATGCATCTTCAGGATCTATACCTGCAATACCGGCAACTAACCAATAGGTTTTACTAAAATCAAAACGTGGATCTAATCCGAGTGCCATTAAAGCTGCAGTTGAATGCGCAGTGCCAATACCAGTGACGATTCCCATCACACCAGTTTTTTCATTCATATAAATATCGTGGAACGAATTTGGAAACGGAAAACGCGTATCCAAATGTTGACGCTCTTTCCACAATTGAAATTCGCCGGCTTTGTCGCCTTCGTCTTTCCCAATTTCGAACATGGTGATGACAACAAATTTTACAGGAATAGGCGCTGCTTTCTTTTCGGTTTCAGGTTTGCACGCACTCAACCAGATTGCACTAAAAGAAATTATGAGGAATTTTACTAATCTGGAATTGGACATCAGAGATCCTGTTTATCAAAAAATTTTATAGAAATTACAATTCAATTTATCGGTTGTTTTTAATCACTTGCTTTAAAAAAGCCACCAAGCACTGCGATTCAGGCTATTAAGTGTTCAGCAAGAATTGCAGTGCTGGCGGCAAAGGAGGACGAGAAGACGAACGGTAAAGCAAGCACAACAAAAACATTTACAACATAAAAACATTAACCACTACATTCTTAGTAAGACCGCTGTAGCCATTAATAAAAATTCATTATCAACTTCATGTGCAAAGATATGGATCATGAAGGATTAGGGTGTTGTACAGGGGCACCACATCGCGGAACCCCTATACAATTTTCATCAAACAACAAACATTTACATCAAAGCAATTAGAACTTCATTCCTAACTTGGCCACGAAACTGCGTGGTAATTCCGGTAACACGATAGTGCTACCAAAAAGATCCGGGAAGTTAGAACGGAAGTAACGTTCGTCTGTTAAGTTTTTACCTTGCAAACTCAAACTCCAGGTATCGGTAGCGTAAGTAATACCGGCGTTGAAGAGTGTGTAAGCTGGCAATTTAATTGCTTTAGAGAAACCTGAGTAAGTGGATTCAGCATGAACACTACTTGCCGTTACACTAAAACCATTTCCAAAATTGTAAGCACCTGTAAGGCTAACCATATTTTTTGGAATACCGGATTTTTCTGAAGCGCTATCATCACCAACCAAGGTCAAACCTTGCATTACATAACCGTAGAACAATGAAGGATCAGTTACACCAGTCAAGTCACCGGCGCCCGCAAAACCAAATTGCGTTCCGCTTTTTCTTGCCGTTAAGTTAAGAATTTCTAAGTGAGTAAATGCAGTAGTAACAGTGAAGTTTTCACTCAACAAGAAACGACCTTCCAACTCATAACCTTTACTTTCAGTGGTGTTGTTACTCACTTGGTCTTGCGCAGAATAGTTGGTACGAGTTTGATCAAAGTAATCTGCAGTGAAGAACAAACGCTCTTTAAAGTAGCTGCCTTTCACACCAATTTCTTTCAAGGTTGAATCAGCAATCGCATCGCCACTTGCAATTAACGAAGGAGCAATTTCTGAACCTTGGCCCATTACGATAGTTGCTTGTTTAGATCTGGTTACGTAGGGAATTAAACCGAATGGCGTGGTGTAGGACAAACTTGCAGTCCATGACACACCGTGGTCGTCATCACTCGCGGCTGAAGCTGATGTTGGATCTTCCAACTTCGCAGCAACAGAATGACTTTCCATATCCAGGTAGTCATAACGAGCGCCTAACAACAAACCAATTTTTTCAGCGATGGTATAGTCTGCCAAAAATGCCAAACCGTAGTCTGTGAAATTACCCACTAAGTAATTTGAGTAATCAGAATCGGTAACAGTCGCCAATAATTTGCGGTCAATTGCAGATGATGGCTTGGTTAAATCGCGACGGTCAAAATATTCGTAATTGAAATCATCACCTTGTTGAAAGTCGGTGTAGCGATAGCTTGGCGAAAATTGGTAATTCGCTTTCAACCAATCGGCATGGTCAGCTTTAAGTGCAAACACTACTTGATCTTCAAACGCGTAGGTATCTACAAACTGTGAGAAACCGTAAGCGTTTTCATTAATGTTTTTTAACTTTTCATAAAAAGCTTTGTTGGTAACAGAAAAGTCTTCGTTGAACTCATGCTTCACATCGAAATATAAAGTAGTGACTTTAGTTTTCAACTGATCTTCTTCGGCTACTAATGTTTGATTGCCTTTTAATTTCGCGGTGCCAGGATTTTGCAACGCCCAAGCTGGATCTAAACTGCCATTGGTTGCAGTTGACATAGGTACAAAGAAATTACTTTTTGTAAAAGTATCTTTCCATGCACTGTATTCTGCTATGGAGTTGTAACCGTCGCCACTGGTGTCAACTGATGTTGGTGAGCCAGTAATATAAGTGCCGTGATCAATTAAATCTTGTGTAAGGCGGTTCCAACCTGCAACCTGGTTGCCGTCGAATTCTTGATACATTCCACCGAATTCAATTTTGGTTGAATCAGAAATATCGAGATCAAAAGACGCTTGCAAAATATTTTGGTCGGTACCGGAATTGTCGTAGTAACTACCAGAATTTTCTGTCTCAGCGTAAATGTAATAACCTAAATCTTTATCGCCAATTTTTCCTGGGCCGCCAACTTCAGCAGTCAATACATTCTTATCCCAGCTACCACGTGTGAAAGTAATCTGACCTTCAGGTGCATTCAAAAATTTACCTGATTCTTCTACACGTGCAGACTTGGGTTCGAAGTTGAGGTAACCACCGATTTTTGATGGACCGTAAATGGGTGACGCCGGGCCACGTACAATATCGATACTGTCGGAAGCACCGATTGGCGTTGGGTAGTTACCAGGGTTGTTCACACGACGCATACCACGGAAGTAAACTTCACCGGGGGTACCGCGCACATCCAACGAACCTGCAACACCAAAGAAGGATTGGGTAAACGCACCAGGAGATACCAACACCAAATCGTCGATGTCAGTAATGTTGTAACTTTCCATCATTTTCGAACTAACAGTAGTTACGCTGCGTGGTGTTTCGAGAATGGATTTATCAAAACCGAAAACTGATTTCGCTTTCTCATTCATCAAACCCATTTTGTCTGCAGTAACAACCACTTCATCTATCGCAGCTGCATCTTCGGCGAAGGCACTTGACGCGGCCATCGCACAACCAAGGCTAATTGCCAGGGCGAGTTTCTTACGTGTAAAACAATCATGTATGGTCATAGCCTGTGAACTCCGAGTGTGTCTAATAATAAGTGCCTAACAACTGAGCTGGAGTTTGCAAGCGGTATGCCATTTCCTGGCTAAATGGTTACGTTTTTACAAAGAGAAATTAAATTATGTTATTTATCATTAAGTTAGGGAGTATGAAGCGGAGTTAAAACCCTTATCCATCCAGCCAAAAAGCATTTTTAGGTGAGCTGGATAAGGTTATAAAATCTGAATTATCGATGCAAAATAATGCGCCATGCACCACGAGTTGAACCAATATGTCGCATGGCGCAATTTCTGTTTAAGAATTAGTTATACGAACACATTGAATAATGCTTGCACGTAAAACTGTAAGAAACTGGTTTTGAATTTTTAAAACTGTTTGCACCACTGCTCGCAAAACCTTGCTCAAATTTATTGATGCGAGCACTGTAGGTTTTTAACAATTGCGCTTTCACATCATCTTCCATAAATCCATATTGCAGCGAATTTCTGCTGAGCAAAAGTATTTCATCCCACGACAAATTAAATTCTTTTACGGCGACAAAAAATTCATCGGTAAGGTTCGAATCCCACATACCGCGATCATCAGTCGAGAGCGCAACCGGAACACCAATGCGTAAATATTCTGGAAATGGATGCTTGGAATAATCACTTACATATTCAAGCATTAAATTAGAAATTAAATTTATTTCAATCATGTAAGGGCCGTGACGCAATTGCCGCATTAAATCTTCATCGGTAATTAAATCTACGCCATGACCGATACGATCTGCACCCATCATTAAGGTATTGCGAATATGTGTACTTGGTTCATCCACTTCACCGGCGTGAATAGATAAACGCACGTTATTGTATTTGTGGCGCAACTCGCGCAGTGTTTTTACAAAACGTAATGGATGGCCTTTGTCATTGTCTTCTCGACCTACCATATTGACTGCCACATACAGGTCGCGATGCTTGGAAACAAGCTCGTAAGCATCGATGAGTTGCTGCTCAGCATTGGGCAGGAAACGCAGTATAGATTCCTGCATACGCACGGTAACGCCAGTGGCTTTTGCATCTGGTTGGGCAAGTCGCTTACGAAATATTTCAATGGCGGTATCGTTTGGAATAGGGTTTCCTTCGGGATCAGAATAGCCGCTACCGTCCATCATCGTTTCTAAATAAATCAATCCTTCATCGCCAAAGGCTTTCATGTTTTGGTAGAGCATTTCAGCCATCATGTAAGGGCTGTCGGTTAATTGATCCATACGTTGCCAATGAGTTTGGAAAAATTCATCGCGCCCTTCATAGGGCTTGTCCAATCGTAAACTTTCAAGCCATGCGGTTTTTTCTTCTGCCGTTAATAAATTTAATGATTTGTATTCCGATTTTTCACACTCAGGTAATTTGTTAAAATTAGATTCGAGGATCGTATTAAATAAAAGATAATAAGGGCGACGACCAAACTCATTAACACCGTAAGGTTTGCAATTATTAATTTTTACTTTGGTGTAAAAACGGTAACCGTATTTTGCTTGGCCCAACGCAAGGTCATACCACCAGCCCGATAAAACTGCGCCGCTAATATGATTATGTAAATCGCCACCTTTGGGCATGGCATATAAAAATTTGTAAAGTTCTTCATTGGTCGCAGTGGCTTTAAATTTTTCAAACCAATCATTATTGGTAACTGCAGATGCATTTATCGCGGTACCAAAAATGCACAGGCTTATTAACCATGGCAATGCAAAACGTATTCTTAAAGACGAAAAAAAAGACATAGGAAGCCCACACTGTAAAGAAGTATTAATAAGGAAGAGGGATAGTGACCATGAACCCAATGCAATAGTGATACCAGCCGCTAGACCTTTAACTACCGGCCAATAACTTGTCCAAATGGTCGAGATTTGTTTATTGATGGTGCAGCCAACCTATTTTTGCCCAGTAATATTGCGGATTTACAGCAATTTACCGTCGCACACAACCTTGGGCGGTGGCACAGAATTTGTAACATTTATGAAAGTATTGAAAGTGCAATGACAATTATTCTTACTACTCTTGTGTTCATCACATAACCTTAAGATTTCAAAGATCGGGCAATAATTTCTATGAGCGATGCAAAGGCACCTCCCACCTACCCACGCGACATGATTGGTTACGGCGCAAACCCTCCCCATGCTAATTGGCCTGGCGGCGCACGCATTGCAGTGCAATTTGTCATTAACTACGAGGAAGGGGCCGAAAATTGCGTGCTGCATGGTGATGCCGCATCTGAAACCTTTCTTTCAGAAATCATCGGCGCACGTGCATTTGAAGCGCGCCATATGAGTATGGAATCGCTTTATGAATATGGCAGCCGCGCTGGTTTTTGGCGGTTGCATCGCCTATTCCAAAAGTATCAATTACCGGCAACTGTTTACGGTGTGGCTATGGCGCTAGAACGAAATCCGGAAGCCGTAGAGGCCATGTTGCAATCTAATTGGGAAATCGCCAGCCACGGCTACCGCTGGATCGATCATCAATTTATGGCGCCCGCAGTTGAGCGCGAGCAAATCCGCAAAGCCATAGAAATTCACAAACGCGTAACGGGTTCGCGACCATTAGGTTGGTACACGGGGCGCGATAGCCCTAACACTCGAGCACTGGTCATCGAACAAGGCGGCTTTCTTTATGATTCAGATTCTTACGCCGACGATTTGCCCTACTGGACGCACGACTACGGCAAGCCGCACCTGATTATTCCCTACACGCTCGACAGCAACGATATGCGTTTTGCTGCGCCGCAAGGTTTTAACAGCGGCGACCAGTTTTATACCTATTTAAAAGATTGTTTCGATGCACTTTATGCCGAAGGTGAAACTGCACCCAAGATGATGAATATTGGATTGCATTGCCGCATTATCGGCAGACCAGGACGCATTCAATCCCTCGAACGTTTTATGCAATATATTTTGAGCCATCAGGATGTGTGGATATGCCGACGCGACGCAATTGCGCAGCATTGGCATAAAGAACATTACCCAAAAAATTAATTGCATTCCCTCTACAAAATAACTTCGTTTAACAGTTAACAAAAGGTATAAGCAATTGAAAATTGCACATTTGGGCTTTGAAAATAGAAAAATTATTTACAAAAAATTGTGCGTATTTTTTGCAGTGATGTTAGTAAGTAATTTATCTCTGGCGCAATCGTGTCAAATACTCACCGAGCCAGATACCAATTATGATTTTGATGTTACCAAAGATCCTTTTGGTATTAATAAAACCGGCAATAACGATTACTTCAAATTAGCGCTTAGCTGGTCACCAGATTATTGCCAAAAAATTCAGAATGATATCGCCAAGTTAAACAGCGACGGAAAATCTGCTGAGGCAAAGCAACTTGAGCAACATAATAAGTTGCAATGCTTTAGCAACAACCAATTTAAATGGGTTGTGCATGGGCTTTGGGCATCGTCTTGCGATGGGAAATCCCTAGCTGAATGCAAAGATCTCGCAGACATTAAAAAGCATCCGCGTTTTTGCAAAGGCGATCTTGCACAATTACCTTATAAGGAAATCAAACCTTTTTTATGCATGACACCCAGCGCCGAACTTTTACAAGGCGAATGGGAAAAACATGGCGCCTGCGATTTTTCCTCACCGGTAAAATATTTTAAAAAAGCCCATGTATTATTTTCCGCGTTAAAAACACCGACAGAGAAGCTTGATCAAGCCGAGCTTGCGCGCTGGATGGACACATACAACCCCAAGCTCGCGCACAAAAAACTCGGTTTTTACGGGATAGAAATGTATGTGTGTTACAACAAAAAATTCGAGCCTATTGATTGTCCACAAAAAGTTGAAAAAGCGAAAAGCGCAGTCAAACCACAAAATGAAAGCAATGAACGGCTCAACTCAGTTGTATGGATGCAAACCTCTGCAGAATATCGCGTGCTCGCAGCAAGCGCTTATCAACAAGCTCATAACGCCATTGATATTGCATTTCGACAAGAAAACTGGACGGCAGCCACAGAACAAAAAGGTAATTACACCAAGCTTCCACCCGCAATTATTCTGGACGTAGATGAAACTGTTTTAGATGATATTCCCTATCAAGCCCAACTTATTAAAACTCATAGCGAATACGACCCCACGTCTTGGGCGCAATGGACTAAATTGCAAGCTTCAAAAGCTGTGCCAGGAGCAAGCGAATTTTTAAAATATGTGGCGAACAAAGGTATCACCATTTTTTATGTAACCAATCGCGATGCAACGCAAGAAACTGATACACGCGCAAATCTCGAAAAGCTTGGAATGCCGTTATCAAACACTATTGATACCGTATTAACTAAAAATGAAAATGGTTGGAACACGTCGGACAAAAGTTCACGACGCTTATTTATTGCAGAAAAATTTAGAATTCTTGCATTGATAGGCGATGACTTTGGTGATTTTGTAGCAGGAGCTTATACAACGCCGGAAGAGCGAGTAAAAATAGCGGATGGCTTTACTGATTATTGGGGGACTAAGTGGTTTTTAATTCCCAACCCAATTTACGGGTCATGGGAAACTGCCCTCTACGATCACAATTACAAAATGTCTGGTGCAGAAATAACTGCAACCAAAATTAAAAAGCTCGTTACACCTTAAGAAAGATTCCAATTACAAACTTTTGAATATTAATAGATAAAAAATGCGCGCTTTTAAGCGCGCATTTTCTAATTCTGCTAGATTAGTTTTCGCCTCCCTGATAAATACTATTGATTTGCGTTGTAACACCTTTTGAATCTTTAATCTCACCAACCGCTGTATAACCGGTAGGATCTTGTATCTGCGCATCAGTTAGATGATGATCAATCTTGACTTCAGCGTAGCCGCTTCCAAATTCATCTTCCAGATTAAAATTAGCCGCAGTCACGGTGCCGGAATATTGCCCAAGCACCACCGCATTTTTATCCTTTATCGAAAAATTATAGGTCAACGGGAAATCAGTTCCAACATACAACACATATAAACTTACCTGAGTTAATGAATCACTTGTTGGGTAAACATAGGCAATAGGCTTGGAAGTAAATATCAGATCTTTCATCACCGCCGCAGAACTATTGTCCGAGACTTCAGATAGATCAACCGTACCATTCACGTTCACCGAGAAATCAGTTGCTACACTTTGATCGCCAAATGCATAGGAATAAGCATCAATCACCTGATATTTTTTCTTACATTCCAATGACAATTGGTAGTGACCATCTGCATCGGTAGAGGCAAAACCAGGCATTGCTGTGCCAGCGGTAAAATCTGCACCGATAACATAATGTTTCGCTAAAGGTAACCCGGATGCATTTACCACTCGTCCATCCACTTTACACATTTCAGGAATAATTAAATTCACAACTACTGGCGGAGCACTCATGTTGCAGGTGGTAGATAATTTAACGGGCACTTCCGTATAGCCAGAATAAAAGGAAGAATTAAAAGTGTAAGCAGTCGCCGTTAAATCAGTGCCGCCATCCAAAGAAATAGCTTCAATATGCACACGACCATTTGCATCACTTACAAAACTTTCAGCAGAAAAGCTGCGTGAATCGTCGTCATCAGTGAGATATAAAGTACTGCCAATAACAGGCTTATTAGAATCGTTATGCAATTCTAAATCGGCGCAAAGTTTAATGGGCTGGGTGAATATCAACGGATAATCCAAATTCCACCAATTGCTCAAGAAAATTTCATTAGTGGCTTCAATTTCCAGTACATAAGTATGTTGCGAACAATCAAATACTTTTTGATCCGCAGCAATTAAAACTCCATTCTCATCAAACAAAGTTCCGTAACCTAACAAATCCCACAAACCATTCGTTGTGTTGTAGGTATACACAGGAACTTGAAAACCAGCTTGAGTCGCGTTGGCATCACCTAATTGCGATAGGGATAAACAGGAGTCGGTTGGGATTTTGCGATTAATAATAACTGGCTCTGAAGCTACACCCGTTTTTTGCGAGTTTTGTTTTGCAAACTGCATGGGGGAAATAGCTTGGCCAGATTGTTTTTGCGCAAGCAAGCGAGAGTCACGCGTCTTCTGCGCAATTTTTTTCAAGCTAACACCCGCGTCGGTTTTTACATCTGTGTAATTAAACGCAACGGACAATAATTTATTGCCGGTACTATCTTGGTAGGCACCCGGAAAACTTTGTGCTTCCGTCGGGTTATTTGGGTTAAATGCCTGCATACTCACATCGACACTGGATGTGCCTACAGGTAATGCTGATTGCGGAATCGATACACTTAAATCTGCAATTCCACCGGTGCTGCCATTAACAATTTCTTCATTGCCATCCGAATTATTAACACTGACGTTATAGCCTTCAAGAGTCTTGCCAGAGATTGACGTGACTTCTGTTGAGTTAATGGTAAGTTCCTGTAATTTTTTTAATGTCACCGTTAAGTCTACGTTCGATGAAAATTCAACGCGTCGCGCGAAATCACTGAAGCCAGGTTTTGACACTATAACAACAATTGTCTTGGCATCATTTGCCGTAATTTCTGCAGTAAAAGGCACACCTTTTTCTGGCGTAGCTGAAAGCGTATCAATTAATTTTGGTGAACTTGTCGCAAGCACGTCACCTTTAGCATTTAGTAACGACAAACTCACTGTGACTGACTCTGCTGAATCTAAAGACAGGTCACTGTCGTTACTATCTTTTAAAAATACATTGCCTGAAATCAGCACAGTTGTTTTTGTAGACACAACTGAAGAGGCAGAAGAGCTATTTCCCGAGGAAGATAGTGGAGACGAAGCCGCCGATGATAATGAAGACGATAAAGACGACGTCGTAGCTACAGATGACGAACTAACTGAAGAAGGTATTTCATTGGGTGGCGATTTTGATTCACCTCCACCACCGCATCCAGTTAGGCCCACTGACAATCCAAAAATAAGCAAATAACCAAGTGTATCTTTCATATGAATGATCCTTTTATCTGTCGCGTTGCACGACCAGTTGATAAAGTAAAAAGCCGAATGTTCTAAAGTAAACTGGAACGACTGCGAATCTAAAGCAAAAAAATTAACCTTAGATGAACGAGAGATGATAACGGCTGATGAGGATATTGAAAGGAAAAATTTGAGACAAATTACCACTTTTTGAAAATTCGGGAACCGCACTTCATTAATTCAAATTTTGCTGCCATTTTTTAAAGCGTTGATTGGCGTAAAAAGCCAAGTGCTCCGCTCTGTATTTTGCCAAACTTACTTTTGCCCAGGGCCAATAAAAGCCTAGAGTGATTGCACATAAAAGTAAATTTTTCAATAAAAGTTCAGCGTAACTGCGAAGGCTCCAGCTAGACACAAAATAACCAAGCTTGCTACTAACGCCATTCCATTGCAAATTTACTAAAGTCACACGCCAATGGATGTAAACCGTAATTAACGCAATAATTACTACTGACAGTAAAATATAAACTGGCAATTGCGCTCGCCAATGCAGACATGCAAGCACTAAACACTGGGCAACCAACAACGGCACTAATAGAGTCAGATATTTTTTAGGAGCAGAGGTAAAACCAAATTCATAGTCGCCCAGATATTTTTTTTGAAAACGATACTGTTGTATCTTAAATAGCACGTAGGGAGCTAAAAAACCCCCACTGAAAACCAACAAAATGGGCCATATGAGCAATGCCATATAAGCATCTCGAATAGCCGACTCTTGACGAAAGAAAATATGGCGATATGAGGAATGTTTATGCTCAAAGTAATTTCTTTTGAGCCAATAAAATGGCAAAGCCAATAAGAAAATTAACACTCCAATTAAAAATATCGGTAGAGATAATAAAAAACCATAAGCCAACGCAAACAAATAAGCGATAAATGTCAGTTGCGCTAAATATATTCTGAGTGGGTGAGCTTTGTAATAAAACTCGGTGTGATCCAATTGTGTGTGCTGATAAAAATAACGCATTGATCGCACCTGTGCCCACGGCAGCAGAATTCCTGCGCTCAAAACACTCACCAATATATTTACCAACCATATTTTGCAATAGCCGAAGCCAGTGCCGCTAAATACAAATGGTATCCGCCTTGTATGTTCACCGTATAAAAACTCTACGGGTTGATGCATAGCGCAGGCATCACTAGCAGTCTCGCCATTATCTATCGTAGTGATAGGAGCAGCGATTACTTCCGGCTCAATATTAAGTTTTTCGGCGATTACACCTATGGCTAATAAACGCACTACAAAGATGTTGGCAAGACGTTCATTAGCGCGGTGTTTTAAGGTGATGTTTTTAGATTTAAAAATGCGCTCGACCTTAGCTGCATCTAATTTGAATAAACTGGCAAACTGGCTTTTAACCAATTCAGGATCAACGCCTGGACGAACCCCACGAAATACAATATCAAACTGTGGTGCAGACATGGCACTCACCTAAAACCAATTTAACAATCACGCTATTTATTATGCTCTTTAATAATCTCAGGTTGTTGCTTGAATTTTTTTGTACGTTCATCGGTCTCGGGATGCGAGGCAAAATAACCTGAAATTTTTGAATGGAAAAACCCGGCTTTATAATTCGCAATAAGTTTGTCGCATTCTTCGCGGTGAGCTTCTACATCAAGCCATGGTATTTCGTCATCCGAATCTTCTTTAACATTATTTTCATCAGCCAATTTCACATCAGGATCTTTGTCCGACGCCTCAGATGACTCGGCAGATGATGTAGAAGAGCTTTCGGACGAAGTCGAATGCGAAAACTTCTCCAGATAATAATCTTTCAACTTACTACGACCAAGCAACTGACTGCATTCGGCGTGATAGGTTAACCGTTCCATAAGGTCAACAAAGTGATGTCGCTCGATATTGTTTGCATCTAAAAACACAAGGGAATTATTGTCAGCTTCTCGTTCAAAATTACGTGAATAAGACATATTGGTGATGACCACCGGCAAGGTTGCCAACAAATTCGATGCCGCCGATAAATCACCGGTGATCATGGCAACACCAAAAGTAATTACCGAACCCTGAATTACAGAACGCAACGCGTGACGATATTTTACATGGCCAATTTCATGAGCAAGTACGGATAATAATTCATCA
>Ga0247741_1001421_pt1 | contig 13344 bp, 10 predicted proteins | sample UWRJL213509R2_FD_180945 | JGI IMG/M metagenome (GOLD analysis project Ga0247741, IMG submission 180945) | Plant litter microbial communities from Arlington Agricultural Research Station in Wisconsin, United States - UWRJ-L213-509R-2 | ecosystem: Environmental > Terrestrial > Plant litter >... | reverse complement strand
TTCGCGTACACGACGCACATTTGGCACAACGCTTCTCAGACATTTCAAGCGCATTGGAGGCATCTTCATCTCGTAGATCGGAGGGTCTGAGTATAGACGCTCCGCTCTCACAGAAAATCAGCTTACACGAGGGCGCCCATCTTCACATCAAGCTTTCTCGTGAATGGAGCGAGCTACTCGACGAAATTCGCTGCATTCCTGACCTCCACAACTTTCTTCGACCACCTCATGCGTCATACCTTCTGAAACACCTCCCACCAGATGGCATCGTAGTTCTTATCAACGTTCACGAATCCCGCTGTGACGCGCTGGCTCTCATCTCAGGCTCTGACACACCTATCAACATCCCTCTTGATTTTACTCAGGATAAGGCGTCTGAGCTCAAAGGACGTCTTTCTAAATTTCTTTTCCACCACAACGTTCGCATGCGGGAGGCAGATCGTGCCGGCCGCACAGTTCGCCTTCCCGATATCGAAAAGCACAGTGAAATACATTTCATTCTTGAGACCCTCTGGGTACGTGTTGTGAGGCCAATCTTAGATAAACTTCAGTTTTCCGTGAGTGTTTTTCTGTGTATCCCACATTGTTTCATTAATATATTTTCCAAGTCTACTCCCCCGCCAGACCTAGCTCGAATCTGGTGGTGTCCAACTGGACCCCTTACGTTTCTTCCACTCCACGCCGCGGGAATGTATAATCGGAATGGGCAATCCCCACTTGGTTCGTGCATTGCCGATTTTGCAATCTCCTCGTACACGCCTACTGTCAGCTCGCTCCTCCAGAAGCTCAAGGTATCTGACAGCAGACAACAGCCCGAATCATCGAAGCTCCTTATCATCAGCCAACCAAACACCAAGGGCAGCTCTCCGATCCCTGCAACCACAAAGGAAATGGAGTGCATCTGGAAAGCGACTGGAGCAGATAAAGGCGAATCTCTTTGTCTAGAACATGGGCTAATAGGAAAACCTGAGGCTGCCTCGGTTGAACGAGTCAAATCTGAGATGGAAGCATATGGGTCGATCCACCTCGCCTGCCACGCCAGCCAGGATCAAGATAATCCTCTCAAAAGCGGCTTCTTCCTCCATGATGGACGACTCGAGCTTTCGGAAATCATGAAGCAGAAGTTTGCCGTTCGCGAGTTGGCATTCCTGTCAGCTTGTCAGACGAGTACTGGCACCGAGAAGCTCTCAGAGGAGGCGGTCCACCTCGCGGCTGGAATGCTTGCGGCTGGATATCGAAGCGTGGTGGCGACTATGTGGTCCATCAAGGATCAGTATGGCCCCGTGGTGGCGGAGAGTTTCTACAAATATCTTATGGAGAGGGGAAAGACTTCCGGACAAGCACATTTTGACAGCAGCAGTGCTGCACGTGCCCTGCATCATGCCATTCAGAGCATTCGAGAGACGATCGGTGACTCCGAGCAAGGACTTCTGACATGGGTTCCATACGTTCATTTTGGCTATTGATTGTTTTCGTTCGTTATTCCCTAGTGTATTGCGCTGCTGAGACGATTAATCATCTTCGTACGTTCTTCTCGGAGTCTAATCGCACCGTTATTACTTCGTCAACCAAGGGGTTGTCAGAAGAAAAAATAATACATCCCGTCGGATTATTTTTTAAGGACGCCAGGCAGACCCCTCCCCCCCTTTTGTGGCTGTGTTGTGCGAATATAATTCCTAATATAGTATAAATTACATTATCAACTCCTGGCCGCGCGTCCTCCCAGTGTGCGTCAAGTCATTCAAGGTCTCCTCCGCTTCTTCTCCCTCGAACCCGAACCGATACATGATGGGCAGGCCCAGTTTCTTACCACATAGTCCAGATCTACACAGAAAAGATGGAACTACATGATAAAACACAACATCAGTGAGCAGTAATTTCTGCGAGATCAATAAAAACTAACCCATCGTGTTTCGCAGCCAGGACGCTTGCACTCTATCACACCTTCCTCGTTTGAAGACACGATATCTCCACAATTACATGTGTTGAGATCATCAAGCACTCGCTTACGTCGGACACGTGAGGTTCGACGAGTCACCAACTCATCATCATCCTCGTCCACAATAACTTCGGGCTCCACTTTTTGAGCCTCTGACGATGATCTATCAACTCCTTCATCGCGAAAATCAACAACTTCGGAGTTACTCGTATGTTCAGTAGGTCTGTCATCCTCGGAAGGGTTCAAAACCTGTCAGGAGGTTATGGTCCAGGTGAGTTATAATCTGCTGCCAACATTCCTGGGAACTTACATTGTCTTCGCCCTCAGCACTGTCAAGATAAATGAAGTTGGCGCTTGCAGGTGCACAGTCGAGTGAGGAATGCATGTTCACGTCAAAATCATCGGGATGATCTACATCAAGTTCGTCAATATTGCGTGAGGATTCGCGTTCGACAGCATTGTCCTCTTCTTCTCCACTTGATAACATTTCATGGCCTTCCGCATCGTCTTCAGATGACTTCCTGTGAGTCCGTGTCAGTAACTCTCGCATACAAAGTAACCTAAACATACCAGAGTGTCAAACGTGAGCTGTGAGCGGCTGAAATAGATAAGGTTGGCTTCGAGTTGTTCTTTGACCGTCGTGTTTTCTTGACCTTGTTCCTGTTGTTCCACAGTGCCTTCAGCAAGCTTCGCTCGGTGTTTGATACTGCCCAGAGTGATTTATTTTCTTCGAGATCTACATACGGATGCTTGTCAATCAGGTGGGCCTTCATGTTGTACTTCCACACAGCGCTGGCAGTTGACGAGCAATGTGGGCAGTTTATTGGAACGTTGGAACTGGGACTTGACGTAGAGGAGACCATAGCAGCTCCATAGTTGAACGTGGCTATATTTGCGCAGGATGACCCATCCTTGTTAATTCGAGGATTTGCACCTGCTCCCTTCCCTTTCGCCAACTTGAAGGTGCAAGCTGGCGATGGCCTGAGGCAGAGCCCACAAGGTTCAGACAGCGCCTTGATGTTAGGATCATACAAGATATGCATCGCGTTATGTTCTAAGAGTCGCTGCGGGGCTGCGGGGAGGTCATTTGAGCAGTGAGCACATGTTTTAGGAGCCAAGATTTCCTCCTCCTTTCTCTCGTCAGCACAAACAAAGCATGCCTGTCCTGACTCCTCCCGGTAGGGGAAATTAGGAGACTGAGAAACTGCGGGAACACGTGGAGCATCATCGCGAGTGAGACGTTCGAAGAGAAGTGATCCAATAGACTGAAGAATTCGGCTGTCGAAGAGATACGTAGGTTTTCCAGCAGTCTTCAAGGAAATGGGTGGATCTATAGGCTCCACCAGACGACCCGGCACCTGATAGCTAGCTCCTCGTTGGAAAGACCATCGCCAGTCATTAACGCATGCAGGGTCGTCCTCTGTAGTGGCAGGAATAATATAGAGCAGTTGAAAACCTACGAGCGCAGTAGGCTCTGAGAGTTGGTCGACAGTAATCTGCTCAACATGCTTCGAGTCAAAAGTAAGATCGTTGACCTCTCCAACGGCCACAAAGAGACGCCCTTCACATTTAATTAAAGAGGTGATTGGAGAGTCGAGCTTCACCGTTGAAGAGGTGTCATCAATGACAGTCAGGTCTTGTGGCATAGAACCCTGCTTCATAGCATATCGTGGCACATCGGCATACCGTTTGAGTCGATCTCGAGAGCCTGGGTTCTTCAGATCCTTGAAGCGCTGGCTCAGATACCGACCTTTCCACACCTTTTGGCCGTCCAGCTCAAAGCATGGATTATGCTTTTCGCCTTGTTCCTCCTCAACAGCCGCATCTTCAAGGGCAGTTTCGACTGGCTGTAAGTTTTCGTCTGAACAAGAGTTACTACCAAGACCATCATCAAAAGTCTCCGCTGTATCATCATAGTCTTCAGGATCACGTCGCGCATGGACAATATCTTTCCCAAATGGTCGCAAGATATTAATCCGGAGGTCCTTCAAGGCTTCGATCTTCCTCAATACGGCATCAAGACGAGGTATTTCTTTCACTTTTTTACGCCCCAGCATCCAGCACGTCTTGAGATTGACATTGGAGACATTGACATCGCCGCGCCAGGAGGCCGGTTTGATATGGTCAACACCTTTGTGAACGTCAAGCCCATTTTTGTCGAGAGCAGGGAGCTTCAGACGGCGAGGGGAACGGTCCCATTCCGGATGCTTTGCGAGGATAGAAGAGACCTCAGTTGTTCCCCCAAGTCGTTGGAGGAGCTGAAGGATATCCAGACTAGCATCATATCCAATCATCGTTCGTAGAATCCCAAAGATCTCTTCAAGTCGGTCCGTCCCAAGTAGAATAATGAAGAAATTTCCCAATGGATTGTCGATTTTCAGCTTTGCGACACAGAAGAAGACATTTTTTATCATAATCATGATGTCCTGGTAGAGTTGTGTCGGCATGAGCTTTGTCCCAGCATTATCCTCGTGAAGCATAGCAAGTAGCATATGAGCTGCAGCACTGAGATGAACAAGTTGCTCAGAGAGGGAGAGATCAACACAGATGTATGGTGATAGGAGGTGCCGAAAAAATATCCCGAGTGTTCGCAGCGCTTCACGTGTATCTTGAAAACCAGGCCGAGAGGAGTCAGAAACCTCGGGAAGTGCCCAAAGTTCGCGTAGAAGATCATATGCAAGTTTGACATCCTGTTTGTCGTCAGGCTTCAGAAGATTGTCCACATGAGTGCGGGATACCCCACTTTCTAGGAGATGGGACCGAATGAGGGAGGGAAAGATGTGAATGCCATGAATAATGAACCCCCTGGCACGCAAGCCGAGATTTCGTCCTCGTTTGAAGATATGCTTGAAGTCCTTGTCGGCCATGATATCATCATCGCCAACTTCAAGATTCATGAAAGGGAGGTCGTATAGTTGTCCATGAATATTTGAATCTTCTGATAAGACATGTTTGAATGTCATCTGAATCAAAGCCTCTCCACGACGTGATTCACCGTCAGATGCAATGCAAACGGTCCTGAGTCGAGACTTCTTGGAGCCGTCGAGAGTTGTCTGAAGAATTTTTGCATGTTCCTTACCGCTCTCTCGGCCACATTGACCAGATATCAAGACAGGAAGTGCATGGTACAGGCGATGGTTCTCACTGAGAATACCCAGCGCACCAACAGTCGCCTATCCAACATAAGTCAGAAACATGAAGGCAGGTCAAGAAATACCAGACTCAGAGTGAAACAACGTACATTTGAAGCAAGATGGACCTCTTCATTTCTTATCTTCTCGAGAAGAAGATCGACTTCTTCATTTGATGTGTAAAGTAAACTGGTGTGCTGTCCGTGTTCTCGACAGATACCCTGAATATAGTTTGTGCAGTCGTCCCATCGAGGCCGCTCCTCAACCTTAAGCTCATCAAACATGAGGACTTGATGAAATGTTCCCAGCGAGTCTGATTCCAACACTTTGAAGATAGACTTGCAACATGCAAGTGTATTTGATTGGACCTCCTGAATAGTCGGGTGGCCAGGAGAAGCAAGCAACCGTGGTATAGTGGTGTTTATTCGGAGGGTCCGGACGCCAGGTAGACCCATAGATCGATGTGCAATATCAGCCACACGAGCTCCTCCAAGACGCCAGAGAAGTAACCCACGAAGCATGTCCTGCTCATCATAACTCTTGACATGATACACGTCGCGTGCAGCCCGATCATAGAGATCAAGAAGCCCTCGAATTCCGCGGTTATTTGAAAGAGCAACTTTTACCAAGCGGTCGACACGGTTAACCTTTCCACTTCCAACGGCCATAACCCAAGCTTTATAGTGGTCGATAATCTTCGCTCGTGATACCAGCTTCCTTGCGTCTTCCAATCGACGAAGCTTGAGAGCTCGAACCTGGCTTGTTCTGACTCGTGCAATCTTCACCAAACCAACAGATCCGTGATACTTGTAAGCCAGATTTTCGTTGACTCCATCGCGCATTCGGTCCATTATACCCAGTAAATGAGAATTACTGAACATTGCTGCACATGGTGCGCATGGACTATCAGGTCTTTGGCTCTCGCGCAAACAGCTCCGAGATTGTATGTACAGTCTCCCAGATCTGATCGTGTAGTCCCAAGGATCACCGATGCTCTCATGAAGCAATGTAGGATATGCTCCATGTGCAGAGACACCAGCCGGCAGCTTGACATAGAGCCCTCCGCAGAGTCTTGACAACCAGAGTTTGTGTGCCGAAAGCATAGAGGAACCTGTAGCTCCGTCTGGTGTGACCAGATCGATGTCGATAGGGGTGTTAGCGGTCTCTCCAGAAAAGGATAGATCAAGGTCAGTGAGAGGCAGTTGATCACGATCCGAGATGCGGTCTTGTTGACAAAGCTCAGATCTCTTGAAGGAAGTTGTCACGACTGGTGTACCAGCCGCTTCAAAACTAGAGAGAGAACTTGAAGCAGTTTGGGGTGCAGGTGCAACGTCCATGATAGCCTGAATAACACGTTTGACTTTATTTTCGAACAGCACTGCAGGTACACGATGCGTTGAGGCGAGATAAGAAAGGAAGCGATGAAGACTAGTAAGTCCTTTGTTGCCTCGGGCCACTAAACCTTGAAGGGCTTGTGCGTCTTGTTGCAGAATGGTGTTCAGTGGCCCGTCCCATGTCTCCCAAGCATCCTCGCCCTTGGGTACAGACCCACTGAGATCTCCGGAAAATTGAGCAAATGGATGATGGTCTCCTGCTTCAGGAATAGTCATTGGTAAATTCACGATGAATTCTCGAAGAGTGTTGAGGCAGGGAATTGAACCGATGGGCATGAGAGACGAGTCTTCTGTTACTGAGAGCACAGGTGTCAACTCTGAAGGTATCAAAGTCGGTCCAGATGCACATGAGTGCTTAGCCTGAGAGTCGTACAGAGAAGTCGAAGAGATCCGAGATGGGGTTGATACGGTGGCTGGAACTTTCTGTTTGGGGGCCGTAAAAAATCGGGCAGCACTCTGTCGTGTTTTCTCGAGCTTCTCGAGCTTCTCCCTTCGTTCCTTGTTCTTGCTACATTTCCCACCAGACTGATGCTGCGAGAGGTTCTTCATACCACCCAAGCCAACCTTGATCTTGATACCACATTTCTCACATAGCATAAAGCCATTAGCGTCGACGACAGGCGTGCCGTTCGCGAGCTGGTTCTAATGGAAGTAAACATCATGACAGTCAAATTATGATCATAAGCGCCCATACCTCAGACATGGCTTCTAATTGAGAAGTCAAAGTCCTAGAGATTCGAAAATAAGAGCTTGAGAGAGGCTTAGAGAAAGTGAGAAGTTGATCTGGCCATCTTGTGGCACCTAATTTTCAATCATGCAGACGAGGTTCAGCGCATTGTGCGCTAAAATACCTCATTTGGTAACTGTGGCACCCTCATGTCCTCTTCTGACGATCAAGACATCTTTATGAGCCGTTATTTTGACTATATTTGGCTCAAGTCCGAAATTTTTTTAAGCCCCTGTGGGGTAACCCCCCCCCCTTAGGTGATGATTTTTATTTTATTCATGACAACCCCTTGGTTCCTCTTGACTCGACTATGAGACGCAGGAAATCTCGTGGTAAATATATAAAGTTGAAGGAGGAACGAGAAAATATGTGCATTGAGCTTCTGCGAAGGTGTATTAATTACCGAAGTTAATTGAATTATTCAGAACGCACGATACACTACAAAAAATTGCAAGATCAATCAATAACCAAAATGAACATACGGTACCCATGTCAAAAGACCTTCTTTTGTATCACCTAGCATCTCTCGTATACCCTGAATGGTATAATGGAGCGCGTATGCAGCATTGCTGCTATCGATTCGTGGTACTCCGGAAGTCTTTCCTCTTTCCAGAAGATACCTGTAGAAGCTTTCTGCCACCACAGGGCCATACCGATCCTTTATGGACCACATAGTCGCCACCATGCCTCGATAGCCAGCCGCCAGCATCCCAGCTGCTAAATGGACCGCCTCTTCTGAAAGCTTCTCAGCGCCGGCACTCGTTTGGCATGCGGACAAAAATGCCAACTCGCGAATAGTAAATTTCTGCTTCATGATTTCCGAAAGCTCGAGTCGTCCGTCATGCAGATAGAAGCCACTTTTGAGAGGGTTCTCCAGATCCTGGGTTGCGTGGCATGCAAGGTGGATTGACCCATGCAATTTCATCTCGAGCTTGACTCGGCTGACTGAGGCGGATTCTCCTTCCAGGTGAAGAGCTTCGTTATCGGACGTAGCAACCGTGTCCCATATGCAATTCATTTCCTTCGTGGTCGCGGGGATAGCAGAGCGGCCTGGAGTGTTGGGTTGGCTAATGATAAGGAGCTTTGAAGATGCGGGCTTTTGTACATTGGCAGATTGCTTGACCTTCTCCAGTAAAGAGCTGACAGTAGGGGTGTATGAAGAGATGGCAAAGTCAGAAATGCACAACCCAGGTGGTGATCGCCCATTAGCACTATATATTCCTGCGGCGTGAAGTGGAAGAAACGCAAGGGGACCAGTTGGACACCACCAGAGTCGAACTGGGTCTGACGCGGCAGGTGACTTTGAAACAATATTAGAACGATAACATGTCAGAAATTCAGAACACTCACACAGTATGCAAGAGCATCGAAAATTGGTCTCACCACACGCAGCCAGAGTGCCTCGAGAACAAGATGTATTTCGGTCCTCGTGTCAGCGTCTTCCTCCAATACTGGACGTGGGCCACGATTTTCTTCCCTCATACGGACCCCATTGCATGAAAGGAAGAGGCCTAGACGCTCTCTGAGCTTAGATGCCATGTCGTAAGTGAAATCAAGGGCAATATGCATGGGGTCTCCAACACCGGAGATGAGAGCCAGTGCATCACAGCGGTCTTCATGAACATTGACAAGAATCACAACGCCGTCTCGAGGAAGGTGTTTCAAGAGGTTTGACATGCAAGGTGGTCGAAGAAAATCATGAAATTGAGGAATGCGGCAAATTTCACCAAGAAGTTCGCTCCATTCATGAGAAAGCTTGACATGAAGGTGGGCTTCGTCTTGTAAGCTCATTTTTTGTGACATTGAAGCATCCGTGCTTAGGCCTTCCAATCCACAGCGGGATCCAGAGGTCTCTAACGCGCAGGAGAGAGCCGAGAATCGTTTGGCTAAGGCTTCATCATACGCACGAAGATGGTGGAGGGGAGTGCGAAGTTGGTTTAGTTGGCTCCAGACCAGGCAACGACCTTGTTCAAGCCATTCGAGAGCTTTGTCTACATCACCCAGACTGAATGCAGCTGACGCAGCAGATGTGGTTAAACTTGAAAGTTCAATGAGATCTGTGTGACGTTGTTGGATAGTACGGTCCAAACCCGCGATCTGCGCTATAAAGTCGATTGCAACACCATATGCTGTTAGTGTTTGTGGGAGATGGTTAACCTTGGAGAGTCATGCCCATTGTCGAGCAGCACAGAGGCGAGTAGATGGAGGTCCAAAGGCCATTGCCGACTTTTGAAATACTGACGTGGCGGTATACGTATGGTGAATATCACCTGTGTGTTCAAAGCGACACAGAAGTGAATTTCCAAAGTGATTTAGATACATTGGCATGTCAGCGTGGCCATTGGGGGGGGGTTGAATTGCCCGCTGCTGGACGGAGATAGCCTCCGAAATGTCAGAAACATCACTAGTGCATTCGAAGCGACCCCGAAACGAAGCCCCGAGGTTATTCAGCAATGCTGGCATGTCAGCGTGGCCATTGGGGGTAAGCTGAACTGCCCGCTGCTGGACAGAAATGGCCTCTGAGAAATCGGAAACATCGCCAGTGCGTTCAAAGTGATACAAAAATGAAGCACCAAGGTTATTTAGATACATTGGCATCTCAGCATGGCCATTGGGTGTGAGTTGAACTGCCTGCTGCTGAACCGAGATGGCCTCTGAGACGTCAGAAATATCGCCAGTGCATTTGAAGCGACACATAAATGAATTCCCGAGGTTATTCAGCCGGCCTGGCATGTCAGTGTGGCCATCGGGGGTGAGTTTAACTGACTGATGCTGGACGGAGATGGCCTCTGAGACATCAGAAATATCACCAGTGCGTTTGAAGCGACACCGAAATGAGGCCCCGAGGTTCTTCAGAAATGCTGGCATGTTTGCGTGGCCATTGGGTGTGAGTTGAACTGCGCGCTGCTGAACAGAGATGGCCTCTGAGACATCAGCAACATCACCAGTATGTTCGAAGCGACATAAAAACGAATTTCCGAGGTTAGTCAGCTGGCCTGGCATGTCAGCGTGGCCATTGGGGGTGAGTCGAACTGCCTGACACTGGACGGATATGGCGTCTGAGACATCAGAAACTTCCCCAGTGCGTTTGAAACGACACATAAATGAAATTCCGAGATTATTCAGCCTGCCTGGCATGTCACTGTGGCCATTGGGTGTGAGTTGAACTGCCCGCTGCTGGACCGATATGGCATCTGAGATATCAGAGACATCGCCAGTGCGTTTGAAGCGACATTGAAATGAAATTCCAAGGTTATTCAGCCGACCTGGTACTTCAGCATGGCCATTGGGGGTGAGTTGAACTGCCCGCTGTTGGACAGAGATGGCCTCTGAGACGTCAGAAATGATGCCAGTACGTTCAAAGCGACACTGAAATGAAATTCCAAGGTTACTCAGCCGGCCTGGCATGTTGGGGTGGCCATTGGGGGTGAGTCGAACTGCCTGACGCTGGATGGAGATGGCCTCTGAGATATCAGAAACATCACTAGTGCGTTTGAAGCGACACTGAAATGAATTTCCGAGGTTATTCAGGAATCCTGGCATGTTAGCGTGGCCACTGGGAGTGAGTTGAACTGCCTGCTGCTGGACGGAGATGGCCTCTGAAACGTCGGAAATATCATCCGTGTGTTTGAAGCGACACTCTAACGAGATTCCAAGGTTATTCAACTGGCCTGGCATTTCAGCGTGGCCATTGGAGATGAGTTGAACTGCTTGCTGCAGGACTGCAATCGCTTCCAAGATGTCGGGTGGGTTGCCCGTGCGCTCGAAGTGTCTTATCAAATCAGCCCCACGGCACCCTAACTCCAGACCTGTGTATTTTCAATAATCATCTATTTCCTTGCAGTCACAATTCGAGCTTACCTACTGCCGTCAATTCATCAGCCTCTTGTACATGTTCCTCTCGAGGAATTCCCACAATCAGGAATGTCAACCTGAGTGCACATCTGCAGGAGAACTGAGGCCCTTCGTGATTTCTGAAACTTTGCCGTATGGAATTTGCGAATAGGCATTGATATGTACGTTGTACCAAACACGTACAACATACGGTTTCCAACGTGTACCACCCGTTGTACGTGCGTATGTGTGGGAAATAGGTAGTGCTACGTACAATCCCTAGACTACAATTCCTGTACTACCACTGAGAAAATAAATTGAATTGATATTGTCGAATTCTCAGCTATGCATAGTAGCTTAGTGTGAATTGCTTGGAGTGATTATTTCGAGCCGGTAATTTAGATAAAGTGTTTAGTATAAAGATTTCGAACAAGTACTTGTTCTGGATCACTCAGAGAAAGATATTCGAGCCAGTAACTTGCATGGGGAACGCAGGATAATATTTTTAAGCGAGTAACTTGTATGAATCATTCAAGCGAGATATTTGCACCGGTAACTCGCATAAAGCGCCCAGTATGTGCGAGTGCTTCACATAAATTACTCGGAGCAGGGCCTTCAAGCCATTAATTCGCATGAAGTGCCTAGAGTAATATTTATCGGTGAGTACTTCGTCAGAATCACTCAGAGCAAGATGTCCAAGCTGGTGGTTTGCATGAAGTGCCTAAGATGAGATGTGCCTTGTATGAATGATTCAAAGCAAGATTTTCAAGCTCGTAACTCACATAAAGCGCCAAGAATGAGCAAGTACTTCACATGAATCACTCAGAACAGGGATTTCGAGCCGGTAATTTGTATGAAGCGCACAAAATAATACTTTCAATTGGGCGCCTTGTATGAATCATTCAAAACGAGATATTTGAGTCAGTAACTCGCATAAAGCGCCAGGAATGAGTGAGTTCTTTTTATAAATCACTCTGAGTAGAACCATTGAGCTAATGATTCGCATGAAGTGCCCAGAATACTATTTGATAGCCAGTACTTTGTCTTACTTACTTACACCGAGCGAGTAGATTACCTGAAGCACCAAGAATGAGATTTGCGAGTGGGTACATTATCTGAACCATTCAAAGCGAGATCAGAATGGAATTCTTTGAGTGAGTACTCTGTACGAATCACTCGGAATTTTGATGTATAGTTATTACCTTCTATAAACCACTAACACTCCGGCGTAAATTACTGACAACTTAAGTTCTCTGGCTAGGAATCACCAGGAATGTATTGGGTACTCACCAGTAATCACCCACATTCTTTCATTGAATCTCTGTGGCCTTTAGATAAGATTAAGTACATTGCGCAGCGTTTCCCGATTTCTCGCCTTTAGGTCTCCAGCGGGTGGCAGGTGGCGTTTCCCGCATTTCACATGCTGATGGGTAGCGCCACGATCAACCATGCCCTATATTTGGTAGTTTCCCATCTCCACCTAGCGCCCCGACATCGCGCCGTGCGCTCGCTGTTCCAGACAGTGAGCACACTTATTGCACCATTCCTAGACCAATCTCCTCTGTTTTTTTTGCTAGCTCTGATGTATATAGACCATATAAAATATATATAAGGTCTACAATAATAGGTGGTGCAGAGGAGGGTGATATTGGAGGGGGGGAGAAAGAGCATGTCCCCCTTACTTGATACCGCTGTATCTTCGCCAAAATTACAAACCGCACGCTCTGGAAGGGCTATTTATGTGTTCTATAGTTTTATTAAAAGGTTCTAGTAGTACCGGGTTGAGCCAATATGCATGGGGAAGACAATATTCTAAGGATAGGGCAAGGACATACAAAATCAACAAAATCTCGCTACTGTGACATATATATGAGGTTTAAAAATATTCTAAAGAGACAGAGATGCAGGGGTAGTATGATAGAAGAGACTGAAAAAGAGTTTAAAAGAATCTGAGCCGTGTAGAGAAAGATATAGTGCGATGAGTGTAAATCTGGGTGCATCAATATGGTCATTGATGGGGACCATATTTAGCAGTGTATCTCAAACGTGCACATGAACGCTCTCAAATTGATATCTCCTCAACGAGAGCGTCTATTCTCTTAAACTCTTTTTCAGTCTCTTCTATCATACTACCCCTGCATCTCTGTCTCTTTAGAATATTTTTAAACCTCATATATATGTCACAGTAGCGAGATTTTGTTGATTTTGTATGTCCTTGCCCTATCCTTAGAATATTGTCTTCCCCATGCGTATTGGCTCAACCCGGTACTACTAGAACCTTTTAATAAAACTATAGAACACATAAATAGCCCTTCCGGA
>Ga0247741_1001420_pt1 | contig 13355 bp, 15 predicted proteins | sample UWRJL213509R2_FD_180945 | JGI IMG/M metagenome (GOLD analysis project Ga0247741, IMG submission 180945) | Plant litter microbial communities from Arlington Agricultural Research Station in Wisconsin, United States - UWRJ-L213-509R-2 | ecosystem: Environmental > Terrestrial > Plant litter >... | reverse complement strand
TTGCTCCGCAAAAAAGGGTGTTAGGTGTAATCCGGCCTACGGCCGAAGTGATCGGCGATTACAGCAAGAGCCGGCATGTGGGGGTGTTGGGAACACAGGGCACTGTAAGTTCGCAGTCTTATTTACTGGAGATAGAAAAATTCTTTCCCGATATGGCCGTATCGCAGGAAGCCTGCCCGGAGTGGGTGCCCATCGTGGAAAATAATGCCTATGATCAGCCCGGCACCGGTGAAGCCGTAAAAAATCATATTGATTCCATCCTCCAAAAAGACCCGCAGATAGATACTTTGTTACTCGCCTGCACGCATTACCCCATGCTGATGGATAAAATCCGGGAATTTACCCCCGAAGGCATCGCCATCATCGCCCAGGGCGGCATCATCGCCCAAAGCCTTGAAGTATACCTCGATCGCCATCCCGAAATTGAGGAGCAGTGCGGCAAAGGCGGCCAGCTCGAATTTTACACCACCGGCTCCACCCAAGACTTTGATAATCATACGGCCAAGTTCTTTGGGAGAGCGGTTCAATCGAAATCGCTGCAACTCACTTCGAATGAATAATTAATAATGAATAATTAATAATTCCTTGAGGTTGAAGGTTGTGCGATCTTCATGCGGTTACCCTTCTAAAAAATTATTAATTATTCATTATTAATTATTAATTAAACCCTTACCTTTGCCGTCCTTTCACAAGAAGCGGGGATGGTGCCCTGCTGCTGAAATAACATTAACAATATTTGTAAAAGGAAAAATTTAATAAGATGCCGGGAAAAAAAAGAACCTACCAACCTCATAAACGTCGCAGGAAATCAGTACATGGCTTCCGTCAGCGTATGGAAACAGCTAATGGCCGTAAGGTATTGGCAAGCCGCAGGGCAAAAGGACGTCACCGTCTGACCGTTTCTGATGAGCATGGTTCAAAGAAATAGTATATCGTTTACCGTTCGGTAAATCAAATGCATACAAGCCCTCTTATTTTTGGAGGGCTTTTTTAATTGAGGTAATTTTATTTCACGCTAAAGCGTGAAAATGGAACGCAGATATTTATGATCATGATGATTTATCTGTGCTGATCATAAATATCATAAAGATCTGCGTTCCATTTTACCAGTCGCCATGCGACTGTAAGAAATATGGCAGCAATACAACGATATTTTTTACGGAAAGAAAATAAGCTCAAAAGCCGCAAGCAGATCGATGCCATCTTTTCCAAAGGAAAGAGCTTTTCGGTGTATCCTTTCAAAGTGATCTGGCTGCCGGCGAATGATCATGCTGCTTTGCAGGCAGGAGTAGGGGTGAGCAGCCGCAACTTTAAGCGGGCGGTCGATCGCAACCGCATCAAGCGGCTCATGCGGGAAGCATACCGGTTGCAAAAAAATGAGCTGGAACTTTCGCTGAAAACGGCTCAGAAGAACCTCTCCGTTTTTGTGTTGTACACCGGCAAAGAACTACCGGAATATGAAATCGTTTTTGAAAAATTTACGGCCATACTCAACAGGCTGATAAAAATAACCAATGAAAAAAGTGAAGTGGCTACTTAGCCTGCCATTCATTATCCTGATAAAGCTTTACCAGTGGATCATTTCGCCGATACTGGGCCCGTCGAAGTGCCGCTTTACGCCTACCTGCTCGCATTACGGGCTCGAAGCGTTTAAGAAATACGGGCCGATAAAAGGGTTTTATCTCACGGCGAAAAGGATATTGAAGTGCCATCCCTGGGGCGGGCATGGATTTGATCCGGTGCCGTAGTACGCAGGAGCTCTTGCTCCGGCTATAAGTTAGCCGAACCTATCCGCATTGTCAGCCTGAGCCTGTCGAAGGCGGGCTTGGCATTCCAGACTACGCCTTCGACAAGCTCAGGCTGACAACAATTTTTAATTGTACTATAACAACATAAATTTTACGCTATGAAAGGATTTTCATTTTTTCTCTTTTTCTCCTTCGCGATGAGTGCAGCTGCGCAAACAAAAGACAACGTAGATTGGAACGTATGGTCCGTACAAAAAGACAGTGCCTATTCCATCTTTGCAAAAAAAGCATTGGTGCGTGCAGAACCTTCTGTAAAAGGCCAGCTGGTAGATTCTCTTACTGCAGGTGCAATCATCACCGTGGAAGAACAGACTAAAAATTTTGACATGGTCCGAAACATTTACGCTCCCTGGGTGAAAGTGAATTACAAAGCCGCCGGCGGACAAAGATCGGGTTATATCTGGCTTGGCTCTATTGCCGTAAAAAATGCCTTGTACGGCAATACCAATTTCATCTATGGTATCGACCGGCTGGAAAAAGATGCAGAAAGAAGCGATGCGGAATATACCTATTACAAATACCTTGTGCAGCTGAAAGCCATCACCGCCGATACCCTCACCGACCAGAAAGAGTGGAAACTCGATGGCGGCGAATTTTCTTCTTACATGCAGCTGCTGCTACTCGGCGATACCAAATTACAGAATCTTCAAAACGTAGTACGCATATCCGCCGGTGGTGAGGCTTGCGGCATCCCTACCAATTACTACTACTACGGCTGGACGGGACAAAAATTTCTCCCCCTGCCGGGTAAATACAGCGTAGGCGATGCCGGTGTTTTTTATCACAGTGAAACCTTATTATTCCCCCACGAAAAAGGCGGCCAGCCCAATAAGATCATCAAGCTGAGCGAAGAGGAAGAAGTGCTGGAAGAAGCTACCGAAACGAAGAAGGAAAAAGTGAGGAAGTCGAATACGAAGGAAGTGTATGTGTGGAATGGGGCAAAAGCAATAAAGCAAAAGTAATTACACGAATTATCGCCGGAGGCGAAGCGAATTACACGAATTACACGAATTCGCGAAGGATGATGATTTATGTGTAGCAAGCCAAATAATAACGTCATTGCGAGGCACGAAGCAATCTCTACGCATAGCTTTTTAGCACCCGTAGAGATTGCCGCGCTGCGCTCGCAATGACAGGTAGATTATGTTATAATCAATGGTGCAGCACTCACTTTAACATCTACACAACCTCCCATATTCGTATATCGCAGTAAATTGCACAAATGAAAATAACCAACTGTTTCCTCTGCTGCATGCTCATTGTATTTGCAGCCTGCGGACAAAAAAAATCCCCTACCGTTTCGGCGGCATACGATAGCAGCGGCGTTAGCCGCAATGTGATCACCGACCCTTCCAAATGGAATAAACTTACACCCGAAGAAAGCGCCGTAATTGTAAACAAAGCCACCGAATACCCCGGCACCGGCGACCTGCTCAATAATACTCAAAAAGGAACATACATCTGCAAGCGTTGCAATGCGCCTTTGTATAATTCCGATAGTAAATTCGACGGGCATTGCGGCTGGCCGGCATTCGATGATGAGATCCCCGGGGCCGTTACCAAAATAGCCGATCCCGATGGAGAGCGTACAGAGATCCTTTGCAGCAATTGCAAAGCTCATTTGGGGCATATATTTTTAGGCGAAGGATTTACGAAGAAGAATACGAGGCATTGTGTGAATTCTACGTCGATGCTTTTTGTACCTGACAAGAATTAATTGATTACACGAATTGACGCGAATTACACGAATTAGCGAGTAACAAAAGCCCCGACTCATTGAGTCGGGGCTTTATATTTTAAGCATACCTATTCTTCGCTAATTCGTGTAATTCGCGAGAATTCGTGTAATAAAGATTTATTTCGCGGCCTCAAACCTCTCCGCCACTTTACTCCAGTTTACCACATTCCAAAACGCTTCCAGGTATGCCGGGCGCTTGTTCTGGTATTTCAGGTAATACGCATGTTCCCACACATCGGCGCCGAGGATAGGTGTGCCTTTTACTTCGGCTACATCCATCAGCGGGTTATCCTGGTTGGGGGTGCTGCTTACTTCCAGCTTGCCGTCTTTTACATTGAGCCAAGCCCAGCCGCTACCGAAGCGGGTAGTGCCTGCCGTGTTGAATTTTTCTTTCAGTGCGTCAAACGAACCGAATGCGCTGTTGATAGCATCGGCCAAAGCACCTGTAGGAGCGCCGCCTGCATTTGGGGCAAGGCTTTCCCAGAAGAAGCTATGGTTCCAATGTCCGCCGCCGTTGTTGCGTACGGCAGGGCTGATGCTACCCGCGTTCTTTACCAGCTCTTCAATGCTCTTATTCTCGTACTCGGTGCCGGCAATGGCTTTATTGAGGTTATCTACGTAAGCCTGGTGGTGCTTATCGTGGTGGATGGTCATGGTTTCTTTGTCGATATGCGGTTCCAATGCATCATATGCGTATGGAAGCGCAGGTACTGTAAATGCCATAATTGGTTATTTTTTGAAGTGTAAAATATTGTTGATAACTGTGCTGCAAAATTAACGCCTAAATTTTGGAATTGGAGGGGAATTTCGGATTGGGGAATTGAATTGCAAAATTAGGAGATAAAAATTATTTTATATAAATTACGGTTACCCGTACCTCCATAACTACTAGAAATAATATATTAGGATTTACAAATTCGATATAAAGTTATTTTGTAGTATATCTTTCCGAGCAAACTTCGCAAAGGAATTCTTTACAGAAAATCATTTTTTTTGTCGATATTTTTTGTAAATAAGATAACGAAATATTTTAAATCTTTCACTTTAATTTTTTTTCTATGAGCAACATAGGATGGGAATTTGTATCTACTGGGGGTGGGCGTGAGGACGGTATTCACAATGCAATGATTGAACAATTTTCAGGAAACTATAATTATTCACTGGCCAGAGAAATTATACAAAATTCTTTGGATGCGAAATTGTACAACAGTAAGTTACCTGTAACGGTAGTATTTAAACTAGAAGAATTTACTCCTGGCGAATTCCCTGGCCAACGACAATTATTAGAAGTGTTAGAAGCGGGTAGAGAATACTACAAATTAGACAATGATACGCAAGAATTTATGAAGGTTGCAATTGGTTGCCTAAGTGCTGACACAATACCTTTTTTGAAAGTGTCGGATTTTAATACCCGAGGTTTAAGTGGGGCCGATGATGATAAAAAGGGAGGTTGGTATAACCTTGTTAAATCAACGGGTGCGAGTTCTAAAAGTGAAGGACAGGGAGGCTCTTTTGGTATAGGAAAGGGCGCTCCTTTTGCAGCTTCAAATCTACGAGTTGTGTTCTATTCGACTAAAACAGAAAATAGCTTTACTAAATTTCAGGGAATAGCAGAATTGGTTAGTCACAAAAAAAATGAAGATGTTAAAAGAGGTCCTGGCGCTTTCGGCGTAGGGCAAGGTTCAATTCAAAATCCTATTGATATTCCGGAAAAATTTCGACGTAAAGAAGTAGGAACTGATATTTTCATTGCTGGTTATAAAAGCGAAAAAGGCTGGGAAAAAAATCTTATAAAATCTATACTTAGGAATTTTTGGTACGCAATAAACAATAATGATTTGATAGTAAAAGTCGAACAGACTGAAATTAATAAAAATGTTCTCGAAAAGCTATTAGTGGATCATTTTATGAATGAAAAGTTCAAAGATGAAATTGAACCCAAAGGGAACCCGCTGCAATATTATTTAACCTTCAAAAATGGTAAAATGTTCTCTAACAAATTACCGTTGCTAGGAGATGTAAATTTTTTCTTTTTTCAGATCGAAGAACAATTAAATCATGTTGCGATGATAAGGAAATCGCATATGATAATTTATTCTAGAAGGTTTAATTTTCCTGGGAATTACGCCGGAGTATTCATTTGTGATGACGAAAAGGGAAATCAGGAATTAAGGAAAATGGAACCCCCTGCTCATGATAAGTGGATTGCTGAAAGAAATAAAGAAAAGGGAGCTAGAATAATGGATGAGATAATAAATTTTGTAAAGAAATGTCTTGACGAAATGAAAGTCTCGAAAACTTCAGGTATTCTGGATATTCCCGAATTATACAAATATCTACCTTATGATGATGGGGAGGAAACAGGAAAAGGTAATTCTTCGGTAACATATAGTGGCGAGGAATCTGAGATAGAATCATCTAAGAAAATACAAAAAACTGAAAATCAAACGGAATCATCTAGAATTGAACCATTCAAGGTAAACGTCCTAAATAATACATCAAATGAAAATGGGGCAGGGGGTATTAGAAATGGTGTATCTAAGTTAACTGGAAAAAAGAGAAAGGGGGCAGAGGGACAGGATTCGAAAAATAAAATTTACACTCGCGATCAAGTGTTGGTCAGGTCATTTTTATTCAAGCAGGAAGTTAATTTTTTAGAATATGTAATCGTTCTGAAAAGCAAAGTAGATGGAAAGTGTAATTTAAAAATAACAGCTATTGGCGAGGAAGGCTCAGAAAAGTTGACACTCAAACAAGTTGTAGACCAAACGGGTTTCGTTCCATTTTTTTCCGGAAATAATATTCAAAGTATTTACCTTACCAAAGGGCAAGATACTAGGATGTATATAGGCTTTGAATCGGCAATAAAAATCTCTTTAAAAGTTGATATTTATGGTGTATAATAACAGATCTTATCCTCATCCTGTTTTGGGAATTGGTGATGATATTGCGGGCAATTTTTTTGTAGAATTAAATATTTCTTATTCAGTCGAACAAATTGTTATTCGTCCATCTTTTAAGATCGAGAACGAAGACTTGGAGCGTTTAATCGAAAATGAAAAGGTTTCTTTTGCATCACACCTTTATTGCAGAGGAACCATGTACCGTGAAGTTTTTAAATCTCATAAAAATATAGCGAATCCCATTAAGATTGATTCAAACAAATTAAACGGTGAGGTAGAAGTAGATTTTTTTATATGTGCTGACGAATATTTTCCAAATTATATAAACAGTCAGTTTAACACAGACTATGAATCAATTTCATTTAATGTCGATAAAGGGGATGTATTAGCTTATGGAGGGAAAGGGAAATTTTTCGCAAATAAGTCTCCTGAAGAACTGAGATCTATTTCTGCTCTAATGAACATTTCGAGTTCCGAGAAAAAGTCTCATCCAATGTTCAACGATTATTCAGGTAACAAAATTACTATAATGCTATGTCAAGAAGATTATGAAAATTATCAAATTGTAAAGCGAAATTCATTATGGGTAAATATATTGTTAAGCTGCATTGTTCTTCCGGCTTTAACTGAAGCTTTACATTACCTTTCTTCTGATGAAGCTAAAGATTTTTCTGAAATGCAATGGTTCAAAGTACTTCATGAATTAAAAACAAAATCAAAAGACCATACCGAAGTAGAAATGGCACAAAGAATTCTGGATCAGCCAAACAATAGAACTTTTACTACCATAATGCAGTTAATTGAAGAATCATGATAATTACAGAAAAAGTCGAACTTAAAGTTTTTCAACAATCATATGTTGACAGATTATTTAGAACTGTAAGTTCGACAAATAACTTTGAGGATTATTCTTTAGAAAATTTTCCTTTCGAAGGAAGATTTCCACGTGGCGGAACAGGGCTTTACATTGATAAGAATACGAAACTTGATGCTGAAAATAGCGATTTGGAAAATAGCAAGATCTTATATCAGGCACTATTTACACTGACAGAAACTCAGGCTTCCGATGAAAGGCTTTGGACTTATATGACGCATGTTGTATTTTGGAAATACATGCGCAATAGATGGCCCGTTGAAAAAACCCAAGAAAATAAGGAAATTGGTAGAATTACTGATAGATATTTTCTTCGGAAAATTAATATACAATCCCTTACGCGAAATGGAATAGCTCGACTTTGGTGGTATGCGCATTTAACCTATGACAAAAGCAGAGCCAATCCTTTTGAATTAACTGAAGTTTTATTGAGTAAAGCAGATTTAACCGTAGGACTTACAGAGCGTGCATTAGGGAGTAACCGTAATATACTTTTCGCCGTGTTAGAGTTTTTAAAGGAAAATTCCAGTATTTCTTCAAGTGAGGAAAAAACAAGAGAAATTTATAAACGTCTTAATTTAGTTGGAGGTGTTCGTAATTTGCCTTTTTTGTCAGTTGAGGATATTACTGAAATTTTAGAAAAAATAAAAATTACATTACCTTAAAGATGTACTTAATATTTAAGCATTGATATCTATTAGTTCATTTTTTTTATAGAGTGACTTTAGATTGGAAGATTTGATGCGAAATTGACTTCTTCGTTTTATATTCTGCTTTCTCACGCCATCTATTGCTAATTCAAGTTTAATACCGGGATCATAGTAGATATTTCCTTTCGCTATTTCTTTTAAAAATAAAGTGAAATCAGTAGAACTTCCCATTATTATTTTATCTCCATAATAGTACTGTTGTTTGCTGAAAGTGAAAAGTTCAGCATCTTTTCTATTTCTGGAAGGTACATAACATGCATTAGCGTGTTTTCTATTCCAGTGTTTTAGCAAAGACTCGAAAGACCAGGATGCAGCAATGTTTTCTTTCAAATCTATCAAACCAATATACCCTTTTATATCTTGGATGTTTCCGGTATCAATATTAAAGCCTTCCAAGATTAATTTTAACGAAGTGGAGTTGGTTATTTTATCATATTTATGAACTCCTCCAAAATTTAATCTTGCTTGCCTGCCAAGTTTATCTTCGTATCCATATTTTTTTATAAACGACTCAATGCCAAAATCGACATAATACCCATGAGTAGGTTCAGGTGTCATTAATGTTATTATGGAAGAATTATATTTTTCAAAATTAGTTACAGCAAATTGTTTTACCTCCCAACCTAAATAATCTGGTTCTGAATAACCATTAGGAGTAATCCCTAACTCGGCCTCTAGTGTGTAACCTCCACAATTTGAGGAACTGCATGGCAAAACTTCTTTATTCTTATCAAGTCTTTTAGAATCTATCCACCCTAGATGGTGGATGCGTTTTAACTCATCAAGAAGCTTTTGTTTGGAATTCAACTCGATAAAAGCCCCTTCCAAGGTAATTTCTTTAAAAACGCCAAAGTCAGGCAGGTTGGTGATTGTACGGAAATCATTTGCTAATTCGGACTCAGGGGCTACTACATATCCAATAATTTTACCATCATCTGTTACACCCATAAAAAGAAGTCTTTTATCAGTTCTGCTTCGCATGAGTTCAGAAGGTCCTCCCTTAACGTTCATTAGGAAACCCGAAAACCGGACTTCAGGGTATTCCGGATAAAGTATGAATTGAGCATTAGACGCATACAATAAAACACCCTCATCCGTGACCCAAAAAAAATCGACTTTGGTTTTAAATGTGGCGCTTCTTCGTTCACCATCTGTATCTGTTATTATTTCATGTATCGGAAAAATATTCAAAACGTCGAAGCTTCCTGCCAAATAAACCTGATTTTTAGAGTTGTCATTTGGCGAAAGCCATTTCGCATAAATTTTACGACAACCCTTATCGGCAAAAATTTTGAGAAGCTTTTGAAAGTTCATCTTACTTTTTTAGGAGGGTTTCTTTTATCTGCTTACCAATAGCCTGAATTAATGGGGTAATTACTGAATTTCCAAATTGCCTATATGCTTGTGCATCTGAAACGGGAATTGAGAAATTTTCAGGATAGCCGAGTAATGATGCAGCTTCTTTAGGAGTTAATCTCCTTGGTATATTATTTTTTTGAGGTATCAAGATTTCAGCTCCATCCTTATAATATCTTGCACTCATCGTTCTCGAAATTCCATTCAAATCAACCAACCCAAAGCCAAATCCATTGCCTTTTTCTTTATGCTTTTTTGCATAGTTCTGTAAATAGTTCCAGAGATGTTCAGATAAAGTATATTTAGGATCAACCTTTTTTTCCAGAATATCTTTCATTTTATGATTTGCCTCTGGTAATTCTACTTTATCAAAATCAAACTTAATGTCCTTTCCAAATACTTTTTTATCAAATCCTACCATGATCGTTCTTTCTCTATGTTGAGGAACGAAATATTTACCATCCAGAATTCTTCTGTCAAATGAGTAACCTAATCCTTCCAGTGTTTCTTTAATTACCTTAAAAGTATTGCCTTTATCATGTGAAACGAGATTCTTTACATTTTCAAGAAAGAAGGCTTTCGGTCTGTGTTCGGCAATTATTTCCGCAATATGAAAAAACAGATTTCCTTGTTTTACGTCATCAAAACCATGTTTTCTTCCAAGGCTGTTTTTCTTTGAAACGCCTGCGATCGAAAAAGGCTGACATGGAAATCCTCCACAAAGGATATCAAACTTCTTAGGAATAAAACTTTTAGTTTCATCACTAGTGATATCGCCAAATGGAATTTCTCCAAAGTTTGCTTTATAGGTCTGCTTTGAGTATTTATCCCATTCCGAACTAAAAACGCATCGTCCGCCTAAGTTTTGAAGAGCCATTCTAAATCCACCAATGCCTGCAAATAAATCAATGAAGGTGAATTTTTCTGTTCCTTCTTCGGGGCCAGGAAACGGAACCGAAGCTTTTACTTCAAATAAATATTGTTGAATTGCTTCTTCAACGGCTAATCCCTTAAACCCATTTAGGGAACTTATAGTTTCTTTAAAATATTCTTTCGCGATCTTTTTAGCATCCTTTGATAACGTCTCATAATGCGTTAGTAGGGTCTCCTCATGCGAAAAAGCCTGGTTATTTTTTTTCTTTATTTCGCCAGTTTCTCTATACAACTGAACATTTGTTTTCTTACCCATTTCTTTTCCCCTTTTTACCGTTTGAAAAAATTTCTGCATTAAAAAAATCCTTGAATTCGAGTTCCAGTCCATTGCGGATGACTTTCTCCAATGTTTCCACGGAGATATTCCGCTTGCCATTTTCAACGTGGTTCATGAAAGTCCTGTCGATTTCTGCTTTGAATGCAATAGCTTCCTGTGTGAGATTTTTTTCTGTACGGATTTCTTTGATCCGGAGACCAATTTTTGTTTTAAGATCCATTTGGTAAAACTAAAAGACGTGACTCATAATACATTTGCTTATAAGTCACGTTTGCGAAAATATTTAGTAAAGTATTTTAGAAGAGTTTTGTCAGAGATTGGAGAGTATTTGCAATTTTGGCTGGTTTGAGATCGCATTCCCATAAATTGATTATTCTCCACCCGTCATTCAGTAGAGCCAGAGTGGCTTTACTATCATTAGCAATATTCCTATTAATCTTCTCTACCCACCACTCCGTTCTCGTCTTCGGCACCACATAATACTTACAACCCTCATGCCCATGCCAGAAACACCCATGAACAAAAATCACTGTCTTGTATTTTAGAAGTACAATATCCGGTTTTCCGGGAAGTGTTTTATCGTGCAGTTTATAGCGAAAACCGTGGGCGTGTAAAAACCGGCGGACCAGCATTTCAGGTTTGGTATCCTTCCCTTTAATGCGGCTCATATTATAACTCCGCGTTGCTTTATCATGAACGTCCGCCATTGGTAAACTTTAGTAGGAGAGGAGCAACAGTAATGCCATTGTATTAAAGGTCTTTGGTAAAATCGCCCAATTCCAGTTTCATTGCTACCGCCAACTCATATAAGGTATATAGCGTTGTATTCACCTTCCCATTTTCCAGTTTTTCTATCGCCTGGCGATCTTTCATGCATGCCCGCGCCAGGTCAGCCTGTGTCCAGCCCAACTCTTCGCGTAGTTTTATGATTCGTTTTCCTATTTTAACCTGTAGTTCTTCTTTATTCACCCATGTAAAGTGAGGGTTTTCTCTAAAAAAAATGTCATATAGTTTGCTGACAAATTAATTAAAGTATATTATATTTGTCATACAATAATATTACACTTTTAAAATTTTGCCATATGCTCTCCTCCCTCCGCTCCAACCCCTTCCCCGCCTACCACAACCAACCCCTTCACCTCACCATCAAAGAAATTGCTGATCCGAAGGAAGTGATTGAGCAGTTTTTCAGTGCATGGAGCCTTACCCAGGTACGGTATATCCTGAAAGAATGGCTGTACGAAGCCTACGGCAGCGGCATGGGCGGCGAGAAAGAATTTCTGTTCCTGCACGATGAGCTGATACGGCTGGTAGAAGCCATATGGGTACTTCAACAGGAAAAATAAATAATCAAAATGAAAAATTGGACTTATTTAGTCAACCAGCATCGGTTAAGAAATTAGAGACTATGAGAAATCAACTTATTGATTTTGTATAGGATATCTGAATAACAGACTGGGTAACATCAAATTTAAAATTTTTGTGTCACACTTTTATTTTCTTTTATTTTTGTGTGACAAAAAATGTCACACTTTTTTTTCTTTTTATTTTTGTGTGACAAAAAAATTCACACAAACAGATTTTAGATTTTAAGGACCGGCTTTTTTATCTCATCTGTGTATTCTTTTCCCCTTAAAAAAATCCTTCATCAGCTGCCCACATTCCTCCGCCAGCACACCACCCACCAGTTCTGTTTTTGGGTGAAAGGGCTTATTAGCACCCACCAACCGCCGGTAGACATGTTGATAATACACATCAACCCAACAAATAAACAGTAGGGTAGAAGTCTAATCGCCGTAATTATTTTACATCCACGGAAATAAAAAGATTTTCCAGGAGTTTATTTTTCTGACACGAAATCGGAGATGGATTTTTTGGCACAAAATCGGGGATGGATTTTTTGGCACAAAATCGAGGATGGATTTTTTGACACAAAATTGGGGATGAATTTTTTGACACAAAATTGAGCATCATTTTCTTGACACACTTTTTGCTCTGATCTCCTATTCTGTGGCTCAAATCACCGCTTACTCTTAAAAAAATCCTTCATCAGCTGTCCACATTCCTCCGCCAGCACGCCCCCCACCAGCTCCGTTTTTGGGTGAAAGGGGTTGTTTGAGCCAGCCACCCGCCGGTAGCCATTTTTATCGTCGTATGCGCCAAACACCACGCGGCCTATCTTGCTCCAGTACAGCGCACCGCTGCACATGAGGCAGGGCTCAACGGTTACATACAAAGTAGCTTCGGGCAGGTATTTGCTGCCGAGAAAATTGTAGGCGGTGGTGAGGGCGAGTATTTCGGCATGGGCCGTGCTGTCGGTGAGCAGCTCGGTCTGGTTGTGGGCGCGGGCGATGATGCGGTTGTTGAGGACCACTATGGCGCCGATGGGGACTTCGTCTTTGTCGAAGGCTTTTTGGGCTTCGCTTAAAGCTTGCCGCATATATTGTTCGTCATTCATATTGGGTTAATTTTTGAGGGCGGCAATTTTTTTCACCGCGGAGAAAGGGAGGGAGCAGAGTTTTCGCAGAGTAAATGCAAGCCTCTGCGAAAACTCTGCTCCCTCTTTTCTCTGCGGTAAAGAACCTACCTTTAAACAAATTTACATCAAATGGATCTCGTAAGTAAATTAAACGCTCAACGGCAGTTTTTCGATTCGGGAGCAACTAAAGAATACGACTTCAGGCTGGCGCAGTTGAAAAAACTGAAAGCCGCCGTGGAAGCTGCGGAAGAAGCCATTTACGAAGCGCTGCATACCG
>Ga0247741_1001417_pt1 | contig 13361 bp, 17 predicted proteins | sample UWRJL213509R2_FD_180945 | JGI IMG/M metagenome (GOLD analysis project Ga0247741, IMG submission 180945) | Plant litter microbial communities from Arlington Agricultural Research Station in Wisconsin, United States - UWRJ-L213-509R-2 | ecosystem: Environmental > Terrestrial > Plant litter >... | reverse complement strand
ACGAACGTGTGCTTTGCGATATGGCTCTTTCTTGTGGAAGGTGGATCAACATTTGCCTAATGGTCTTGATGGAGACGTTCTGCAATGGTTCTTGGGGCCAGGAAAGGCTGAGGTGGCTGCACTGAATGCTGAAGCATGGGATGTATTGAAGACAGTTCTTCTCCATCTGACCGTTCATGGAGCAGTGAAGACTACTACCATATTGGAAGGTCTAGTCTATCCTGTATGGCAACTTGGTGGCCTTTCTGGTCAGGCTCTCCTCCCTGAGACCCATCTCTCCGCTGTGAACAGCCTATGTTTCCACCTGCTGCTTCAGGAAGATGGTAGTGGCGACACGATGCCTCCAACCGACCTTCTAGAAGTCCAGTGCATGAGAACTATGCGCCAGGCTGTTTACGACGAGCCTCACTTCTCGATTCTCGTAGCAAATATTCCTGCCTTGATATCCTTGGAGAACAACCATGAAATACCCGAAGTTCTACGCACAGAGTGCACCACTCTTCGCTGTCGACTCTGTCAAGAGACGGGTTTCAGACAAGGCGCATATCGGAATCTCGCTGTCATACGTCAAGCGTTCGAAAATTCTCCATATCTGACAGACCAAGATTCGAGTTCAGAGGAGCTCAGCAAGCGAGCAATAGCTGGATTGAACATGATCTTGTGCGACTCAACTGATGGTTCGTACGGTCCGATTGATAATCAATGCTATTTGACGCTCACACGACCCAGAGGGAAATACGTATGACTGGCCAGAAGTGTCTTCTTTGCTTAGTCCCTGGAAGATCGCAGCAACAACGATTCAGATGCAACTACAGGTCAAACAGCTTGGCCGCGCGCTCAGTCATGAATCGACATCAGAAAGTGCATCCGCGAACCTGAACAAACTGACTTCCATGCTTTTCAATCACACGAGGACAGCAGAAGAAGCCTACTATGTTGGCGAAATGGCGCACGGCGCCGACGTTGCTGTTGCTTCCAAGGTTCGCATTCCTTCATTTTTTGATTCGCAGCCACATTCTAACTTTCCTCAGTTCATCAATAACGGTTTTCAATGCATGACTACGCTGCTTAATGAATGTCAAAAGCATCTGAGCGACCCAGAAGTCGGCCAATTCCGGCGTGTTCGAGAACTTTTTCGGGTTCTCATTCACGTTTCGCAGCCGTTTCGAGAGTCGCTCTCTACCCTTCCGACGGTTGCGTCGCCGGTCCAAGAAGCCTTTCTTCAAGCTCTTGACGAAAGACTGAAGGTGCTAGAGAATATGGATCTCGAAGACGATGACGCCGGCCAGTCAAGAGAGAAACTTGTGATCTCCCTGCGCATGTTGCAGTTCGTTCTGAGCTTCAAGTGCGCTCTGACGGGCAAGTCAAAGGAACTCCTCAAGCACTTATCCCATGTTGTATTTTCTTGGATTCTGGTGAGTTTTTTTGTCGCCCGAGTGTCTAAATCGTGCTCAAGTATCCAACAGCGCTGCACAAGTGATGACAGTTTCGACATCAACTTATACCCCCTACTAATTGATACCCTCCTAGTAATACTTGACGGTACGTTTTGTCAGCTGAACGAATGTCACACTATTGATACTTTTGGAAATAGAACTCTCCGACCCCAAAGGCGATCCATTCCGCTACTACCCCAAGACACCTATTGATGACATACCTACCGACATCCCTTCGGAGTACCGAAAGCAAATCTGCACTCTCCTTGCCCATCTTCCTACACGATCTGTAGTTACGGACCTTGTCAACACCCACCGTGATGCACAGGGCAATACAGTTTACGGCCAACCTGTAACGAACAAGCCATGGGAATGGATAGAAAACCTCGGCGAGCCTTCGGTGCTGGACCCCAAAGAAGAGGAGAGGGATCGAGAAGAGAGAGAAAGGTTGCGCATTAGGCATCTTGTCAAGAACTCTGGCTCCATATCTCTTGACAACTTCGGTGCGAGACTCACTGGGGATGGAGTCAGGCAAGACATGACCTCCGACGGGGGCAATGCACACATGGAGGGCTGCACTCGACTGTTCGAGGATGGCTTTTCTGAAAGCATGTTTACCCGAGACTGGCGAGAGACACGCTTAGAAATGGATCGGGAACTTTCCCCTGACACCATTGCTCGACGAAGACGAGACTTGGACCCTGAGGCACTCGTCTCAGAAGGCCTAGGCAAGACACAACAAGCAAGCCGAACATCCCCCGCCTCTTCTGCCGTTTCTCATTCCTCGGCCTCGTCGTTGCGTCAACAGCATCGAAGCCCCACCCATAGTCGGGCCACGAATTCAACGGTGCACGAGGTGATTGACGTGGATAGTATCCCAAGTACTTCGTCAGTGTCGAAGCCTCGTGCGAAACGCAAGGCAGCAGCTGTTAGCAGCGACGATGAAGTTGAGATTATTGAGGGCCCCGCTATGGCGTCAGAAAGCTCGAAAAGGCACAAAGGCAGCAAAGCTCCTCCTACGGCTAAATCAAAGGCGAAGAAGAGATGATATCCCCCTCCGACAATACCCATTTATGAATTTCACGCATATACCTATATTTCATGACCGCATTCTTGTTTTCCAAGTTTATTTGCTATTTTCTGCTTGTTACATTGACATCGCCTCTAGCAATTCACATTTGTATGAATACAACTAATCACGATCACCTATAGAATGTACGAAATATGTTTTCTTGTACAATACTGAATTATTCGGGGAATACTATGGAATACGATAGCCCTATAAATTCGCACATCCATAAGTTATAAAACCAGCTCGAAACCAAAAAATTATAATCATGGTTTCTTCGGGAAGAAACCATCCCAAGGGCCAGCGACATTGGTCGCAGCTGCCTTGCCCCGACCCTTGGCAGGGACAGGTTTCTTCGGACTGCTTTCCCCTGTAGCAGCGGCAATAGTCCTCACGAGCGACTTGAGTGCAAAGGCCTCCGTCGGCCGAGACTTGACTTGCTCCCGACACGTCGGACACGTATATTCCGGATGTGGTGGTAGAACATGGGCCATCATCGCCTTCACCTGCGGATTATTGGCTATCGCAGGATTCAGCATCATTGTTTGCAGGACGGCGTGTAGCTGCATTACGCCGTGCTGTCCGAGTGGTTGATTTGGGTTGTACTCAGGGTGTGCGGCGATATATTGCGCCTGAGTTGCGCCGAACCAGTCTTGGAGACATGATTGGCAAAATGTATGGCCGCAATCTGGGAGACTGAGAATGAGAGGGAGATTAGATTGACATTCGGATATTATGATTAACACTTACACATAGGGTGCCCACATGCGACCAGTGCAGATTTCGCAATCCAGGTGGTCGTTGATCTTGGATACATCCTACAAACACCGAGAAGTCGGTCAGCCACGCGAACAACAGAAAAATGGACGCATATACACACCAAAACGACTTTTCCATCCCCTGGTTTTTGCAGAGCTTGCAACTCTTGGTTTTCTTTACGAAGGGCCTCAAGCTCCTTTGCAGCCTTCTCAAAGTCCCGTTTATGTTTCATGCTTTCCTATTTCGAGACGCAACGGATCAGACTCAAGCTGCCGCCTCCTTCGATAACAAAAAAACGAATGGAAAACTTACAGTCCTGTATTTTGCGACGTCCCTGCGGTATTCAGCTATCCTAGCCGGCTCCGGAGTTGGGGCACGGACAGTGGCTTTTGGGGATGCGAACAAAAGAACCTCCTGGTCGTCATCGGAACTGATATCAATGATGAATGTCGGAGCTGGTGTCGATCTCGGTGGCGGACGAGAGCGCGACTTGGGCTTTGCTTGGGGTACTATGCTGCTCGAGGATGAGCTTGCGTCCGAGGTATCTATCAGGTCGATGATGTTGGTATTCTTCACAGCCCTTTTCTTCTGTGCCTTGGGTGGACTTGATGTGGGATAGGGTGTCTGGATAGTCCCTTGCGGATTTGAGCGAGTGGCGGGCATCTCGAAGATGGTGGTGGTTGCAGAAAGAGAGACGATGGCCGTTGCGTGCTGAGGGTGGCACAGTGGAAAGAGCGCAAATGTTCCGGAATCATAATTTACCATTTTTGGAAGTTCAACTTGTCATCCGCATCTGTCGGCCCCTGTCTTTGCCAAGTGTCAGATTTCTAGTGTCTATGTAAAAACGTATATGTGTTAAGTGCAATGGCATAGTAATATTACTACTTGCAAGTCCTAAGTTGTGCTCTCAAGCTTGTCTATGCATTCCCGGATAACCCTGATTGTCTCGGACTTGTCATACAGCAGGCGGTGGCACTCCGCGCATGCGGCAGTCCAACATGCAAGGGCCTCTGGCCAGGTCGAGATACCTGGATCAAGAATGGTATCTCCCAGAGGTCGAAGGTCCATCTCTGCAAGAATTCTGTACTTCAGTTCTCTCCATGTATTATAACTGATAGGCGAGTGGCATTGAATGCAATCCGCTGGGTCGCCAGAGACGAACGGTGGACCGTTTAAGCAATCTCTCATACTGAAAAGCGGAAGTTGGATTCAATAAAAATTGCACGGGTTACAAATCAGACTTACCCATCCCTCCGAGACCTGTGCAGTATAAATAAGTCGAGCAACGCCTCTGTGGGCATGCTTCGTAACGAAGTACGATGCCCAGGGTCGTATATGTTCAGCGACAGTGTACGACTAGAGAGGGTCTTTGCCACCGGAATCCAACCGTGTCTTCGAGCAAGAGCGTAGAGTCGAATTGGGTCGTCAGACAAGGCAGGTGATAGCAAACACATCTTCAAGATTGTCAGAGCGCCCGGCATGTCGTACTTCTCTGCTGCAGAAAGCACGGACTCCAAAAGATCAAACGAGGTGATATCAGCAAATGGGAGACCACATATCATCTGGAAGAGTGGCTCCAGCACTTTGACGTCCTCCTCAAGATACATGATATCAGATTGCGTGATTGTCGTCCTGGAAGGTGGCAAAGTTAAGAGTAAGTAAACGTGGCTAGACAAAGCACGCACTGAGGTAGAGAGTACATCTCTCTAAAAAACCCAGACGTCGATTTTAGGGTGAAGTGGTGTATTCGAAAATACATCTTGGACTCTTTTGCTGCCAACACAATTGTCGCGTCTGGCGAAGAAAAGTCGGGATGGAAGTTGAGCGAGTCTGGCAGCTCCGACCGAGGAGAAGAAGGTGAGAGAGCATCAGACCTGCTGGTGTCGTCTGTGTCGAGCTGCATCATGTTGAGAAGAAGATGGTGGTGGTGGTCAGGACGGACGTTGCTGTGGGCACTTGAAAGCCCTGCATCATCCCTTGTTCGTTTACACCTGCCGGCCCGCCTGCCATTTGTTTCCGTCCTCCTTCTTTCTAAGTTCTAACTTCCGACTATGTTTCGCCGACCGATAACACTCTTAGCCAGAACCATGACCACCACAGCTACACCTCCGACTCGTCATCTCTTCTTTGTGTGGGCCCCCGACAAGACTGAAGAAGGAACTCTCGCCCGTCGTCTCGAAGTGCGAGGGCAGCACCTTGAGTCGGCCAAGGAGCGTATAGGACGCGGTTTCATTCGTACTTGCGGCTACATTTATGCACAGTATGACGAACTCATGGCCTACATCTTTCCTAGGTATTGGTGGAATGGTCACGACCCCAGAAGCCCTTACAAACCCGGAAGCTCCCAAGAAGATGGTGGGATCATCGTTCATTTGTCAGGCAGAGTCCATCGACCTGTATGTTCAATCCAAGTAGCCCATCGATGATTTGTATATCTTATATGACTATATCTCCTCAGAGTGTGGAAAGGGGTGAAGGAGGACATCTACTATACCTCAGGTGTAGTGAGTGAGTCTTGTCCCTAGCTATCAACACTTCCACTGACACTTTCGCAGTGGGACCCAGAGAAGATAGTTATCCTCCCATACTTCGCCGCTACCCCAATCCCTTAAGTTCGTTATGCCCATGTGCATCATCTCGTAAATTCGAAAGGAAGAATCGCTGCTCTATAAAAATACAATCTTCATTCAGAAGTACTCCCGATGACGGCCCGAGGTCTACGCTTTCTGACTCCTGAGCACGAGAGTAACGGTGTGAACCACTGCTAGCCCTTTACTCAGCACACCTTCTACACTCGGAAGAGATATCAAGAACCCATGGCGTCCACCACCAGTCAGTTGAAGAAATTCTTCGTGTATGCTCCAGATAGTCTAAAGGAAGGGACACTTGAGCTGCGCTACCAAGTACGTGAGACGCATCTAGAAGTTATCAAACCCCTGATCGACAGTGGGATCGTTCGTACGTTTTTCTTTCTCTATCTCGAAACCCGGAACTCACGGCCTTGTTCCTATAGAGGTTGGTGGGATGTATACCGACCCCGACATCCTGATTAAAGATGGCGAACGCGCCAAAGCTATGGGCTCGTTGCTAATCGTCAAGGCCGAAACTATTGAAGAAGTGAGGAAGATGATGACTTCTGATATCTATTATACCTCTGGAGTTGTGAGTTTCTTTACATCCCGCAGACACTTATTTGATAGTAATACTGACAAGCGAAATGGAAGTGGGATCACGAGAAGCTTGCAATTTACCCATTTCTACCTGCAACGCCGTTCCCTAATTGAGTCGATAGATATGATGTTAAATTTACATGAAATCTTGAATGCGTATCATAGCGTTTTTATGCACTGTCTCCGGTTTGCCTTCGAGGTAATGGTCACGGCAAATGCAATAGCCGAACTCCGGCCCGGCCAAGAGTAAGTATTAGTGAGCTCATCTCTAAAGGTCACTTGTTCTCCTACCTTTCCTGTAAATTTGTCAGACATGGCTCAGTATATCTCCCGCACGTCTCTCCGTAACACTCTACGCCTCTCAAGGACAACTCCTCGCAAGTCGCCCTCAGTAACAGCCCAATACCTACAACGCATCCCAGTCAGGCTAATGTCTACCGAAACATCCTCGACTCAACCTTCATATGAATACATCCTCGTTTCTCGTCCTGAACCTTCGGTAGTGCTTGTGACGCTTAACAGACCAAAAGCGTTGAACGCGCTTTGTAGCCCTCTGTTCGCGGAACTTAACAAAGCACTGGAAGATGCGGATAAAGATGATACCGTTGGTGCAATGGTGTTGACTGGATCTGAGAAAGCATTCGCTGGTATGTTCGTCCATATGTCTTTAGGACTTGGAAGGTAACTTTTGGCGTTGGGATTGTTCTGCTAGCTGGAGCTGATATCAAAGAGATGAAAGACAAGCAATGTGAGAATTCTAAGATCCGTGCGCGTGCGAAGAGCTCACTGCCTCCGTTCATAGTTGCGGATGTATACAAAAACAAGTTCCTCGAGAACTGGGGTCAGATTACCCATTTACGCAAACCTATCATTGCTGCAGTCAGCGGATACGCAGTAAGATCCTAAACTATGGCAGCTCAAGTATATTCTAAAGATACTTTTATGCTAGCTTGGCGGAGGATGCGAACTAGCATTGATGTGCGACATCATCCTCGCAGCTCCCTCAGCCAAATTCGGACAGCCAGAAATCAACCTAGGGGTCATCCCAGGTGGCGGTGGGTCCCAAAGACTTGTCCATGCTATAGGTAAATCCCGCACTATGGAACTGGTTCTTACTGGTCGCAACTTCTCTGCACAAGAGGCGTCAGATTGGGGAATGGTCAGTAGAGTTGTCGGCGAAGGCGAGGGCGAGGTGGTAAAGGAGGCGGTCAAGATGGCTAAGGAGATTGCGAGTAAGAGTCAGATTACGGTGCAAGCTGGTAAAGAAGTTGTTAATGCTGGTGAGCATCATGACGCGTTAAGTTCGAGCAGAGCTGATTGTTTGGTTGGTGTAGCTTATGAATTATCACTCGCGGAGGGCTTGAGGTTCGAGAGGAGGATCTTCCATGGTCTGTTTGCTACAAATGACCAGAAAGAGGGTTTGTCATTCTTGTTGTTTCCCTTTGGCTTCTAATGTGAAATTTTCTAGGGATGGCTGCCTTTGCGGAGAAGCGGAAGCCTAACTTTACTCATTCATGAAAGGCTCTTAAAAGACAAAAGTTGATAACACAAAGCACCGCATTCTTTTCAACGATAAGCGTTGCGCCGTGCAAATCAATGAATGAATGAACTCACATCGCCATGACCTCCATCTGAATACACTGCCAACGATGAGAGCTGGACAACCGCGTCAATTGGCTTGCTCGGTATGTTTTTGAATGTATATTCACCTAAGCCTAGCCCAGCTACGATTCTCTTCTGAGCTGGTGACCCGGGCGCTGCTGCCCTGGTCTGCCAAATCGCATAGGCGCCTGTCCCAGCCATAGCTGCACTGCCTGTGATACGACACGAAAGACATTCCGTCGGATGAGGTTTTGTTTCAATCTGTTCTACCAGTCTTGCATGCTCAGCACGGTCTACGGAAGGGTGAGTAGTGCCTGTGGTCTCGATGCTCATGGTGGTTTGACGCTAGGCCTCGAATTTCTTCGGCAGGTCGTTCTGCTATACACGTGACTTTAACACGGCCGCGTTTGATGGCCGGTCTCAAAATCGACAATTACCCGTTTTGGTTAGTGGCGACTCTCAACGCGCATTGTGCAAAGGCGGCGGTGAGTGGCACCTTGGGCCTCGTGGAACAATAACGAAAAGGGCAATGTGGCGGGCCACGAATTTAAGCTCCGCATATTCTGAACAGTGGGGGAAAGGTCAAAGTTCCAAATATTTTCTCCTTCCTTCCACCACCACATCCAACATCGACATGTCTGAACATGGTACTAAACGCAAGTTCGACGACAGCACGTCCTCTCAATATTCTGAGGGTTCAGAAGGCGCTTCAATCAAGCGCGTAAGACGCAGTCCCTCACTCTCCAACGATCAGCCCTCTTCACAAGGCTCACAGAGTCAACCCATCGACGCCGCTGAGTCTCAGGGTAGCTCTCAGGAGACAGTAGTGGAGACCCCGCATTACACCCACGACTTCATCTTTTATTTTGACGACGGCGATGTCTATGTCATTCTGGACTCGCTGCTATTTCGCGTTCATAGGAAGAAACTCGTGGAACAGGGTGGCGTGTTCGAGGACCTTCTTGGTAGCCCCGTCAACCACCCAAACGTTGCAGAAAACCCCTATGGTGACGGTATCCCAACCATACATCTCTCGCTAGACTTGCTCTCCGTCCTTGAATTTCAACTCTTCTTGAAGAACCTTTATGGTACCCTGTGAGTACCATGATTTACTCACGTCTTACCAATCCTCTAACCATACGAGTTAGTGTGCTTCACAGCCAGCTACCCGACGGTCGAAATAGACTCCATTGGCCAAACACCCTCTCTATTATGAGAGCATGCGACAAACTTTCCCTGTCCCGGCTTCCTCGATCCGTTATCGACGCGTTAGAATGTCTTTTTCCAAGGTCAGGACGGCCATCCTCTTACAAACCCGTCATAGCAGGTGTATCAGGATCCGATGAGAAGGTGGCCTTCTGTCAAACATTCCCTTTTGATTCTATCAGATACTTCCACCGGTTCGACCTCCTAAACATGTTACCCATGGCATACTACCACGCCTCTCAGTTGGGTCTCAAATACATTTTCGATGGACATCGCCGGACCGGAGGTACGGACCAGGACATCCAACGTATCATCATGGGGCGCGACGAGCTTATCAAGTCTCGTAAAGCACACTTCCAATGGCTCAGTCATAAGGTGCTCTATGTTGCTACTGGCTTCGAACGATGCAAAGGACCACGGAATGAAGGTGATATCGACTGTGGCGAACTTCTCCTCGAACTCGACGACAGATTTAGACGCATTCGATTCATCGACGACAGGTGCGATCCATTGGAGGGGATGACGTCAGATGGGCGCAGTGTTCTCGAGTCGACTCTCTGCAAGCCATGCTGGCGCGAGGCACGTTCATGCATGGACACGAACCTCGAGAAAGTTTGGAGGAAATTGCCAGAATACTTTGGACTCGGAACTTGGACGGACCTGCAGCAAAGGCAACTGATGGCAGATGTAGATGTATGATACTTGTCGGACAATTTATTATTAACGGACTCAACCAGCGCTTAAAGTATTCATGCCATATCCCGTTGGAGGACGGTTCGTCAGCGGTCCGTATAAGGTCACGTGTAGAAAGGGAGATATATCAGGATGAATAGATTTTGCCAAACAAGAACACCTCCCCCGAGTCCCCCCTTGGGTATTCGCAGGAGGTCTTTCGGGTGCGGTAGCTTTCCCAACGGTCTCTGAAACGGACAGCGCCAGCCATGGCAGGCCTTCTCAATGCCCCGTGCCTGTATAATTGCTATACGGACTTCTAACGGATGATCTTTTATACTACATGTTATATTCCGAGTCGGAGCGATCCACAATCCACATCATAACTATAGAAGGTTGACCATCGGTAGCCTTCTTACTTTCCTTCCAACACCTTGGACGCGACACCCACCACGAGCCCTCCGCTTTCTCATACCCAACACACCTACTGGCTTCGGATTGACCTGTGGGTTATGCTCTCGCCAACTCAACTCGCGCGGGAAGGTTCTTTCGCCCTCAAGGACGTATTTCGCTCTTGGGGGGTTGATTTGACAGTATGCCTCTCGTTCCCCAACTCATAAAGTCATACTGACTCTGTAGCTCTAGACTGTGTTATTGTTCTCTGCTGTTTCCCTGGCTTTGTACATTGGTTACAGAAGAGCAACACGTATCTCGGTCCGACATGTTCCTGGCCCCGAAGCGAGTTCCTTCATCTTAGGTGTGCTGTTGTCCACACCGCATGCCCCAGCCTGCTCACTCTTATCTAGGGAATCTCGAGGAGATATTCCAGAGTCAGGCCGGTGAGCCCGATTTCAAGTACCAACAACTTTATGGAGATGTTGTCCGCATCAAGGGACCGTTCGGGGTACTATCCGCTTGGTCTGTCAGATTAAAATTCCTCTAACAGAATCCCCATAGGAGGATCGCCTGCTCATATCGGATCCTAAGGCTCTTCAGTACATCTTCCACACCGCAGGTATGAACGTTTGAATCTCATGGTGCGCAGCTGTTCACCTGTTCCCAGGTTATGCATTCGAAAAGTGGCCTGAGAGAACGGAAATATCTCGTATCCTTATGGGTCGAGGCCTTCTTTGGGCAGACGGTATGCCGTAAAATGAAGGGGTTGAAGTCACGTAAGGCTGAATCACGCCGTAGGTGACGTTCACAAACGCCAAAGAAAGGTGATGCTTCCCGGATTTGGAGGTATGTACTCCATTCAGCACGATGAACGGATTTTAATATTGGTTTAGCACCCGAGTCAAAGGCTTTGGTTCCAATTTTCCGACGCGTGGGTGCAGAGGTATTGGATACTCTTGATCATCCCGAACGGGAACAAAGCTGAGAATCATTACCGCAGTTAACCGCACAGTGGAATGACTTACTCGCGAGTAGTCCTGACCAGTCCGCCGTTCTCAACGTGGCGTCATGGCTATCACGGACGACTATGGATTCTATCGGAGAGGGTACATCTCCCCTATCGATGCGCGTAGGGAGACTGCTGACGTTCAACTAGCTGCATTCGATTATCAGTTTGGCGCACTAACGAAGAGCGACAATGAATTCATGCAAGCTTACTTTGGCCTCATGTTTGTGGAGACATTCTTTTGCCACATCAAACATTAATTTTGCGCTGCCAATTCTAGGTCAGACACTCTTGGTTCACCGCCGAAGTCTGCGATCTTTGTGCAGGCCGTATTTCCTGTTTGGCTTCAATTATGGATGGCCAAATATTCTCAAGATAGACGACAAGTTCATGCTCGGCACACTGCAAACCTCGCCAATGCTCTTACCCGGAAGCTGATCGAGACTAAGTCAGAGGCATTATTGCAAGGACGAGGCAACAAAGACATTCTGTCTTTATTAGGTGGGGTTTTCCCGATGACAACGTACCAGTACCGATCTCACGGCAAACAGTAAAAGCAAATGCCTCCGCAGAGTCTCGAACCCGGCTAACAGAAGAAGAGGTGTTTGCACAAATGAGGTGAGTTCCCATACACGGTCGATTGAGTTGACTTCCTAATGTAGACCAGAACTATCCTATTGGCTGGCCATGAGACTAGTGCAACCACACTATGCTGGGTCTTACTCGAGCTAGCCAGACATCCTGCGGTTCAGGCCAAACTCCGCGAGGAGATTTGGGCCACGCAAAAGGCCATTCATGCTCGGGGTGGCTCAGACTTCAGTGCTGCTGACCTGGACAACATGCCCTACCTGGCGGCAGTTATCAAGGTAATTCAAAATCGGACTTTCAACCAATGCACAGCTGACTTTGGCTTCCAGGAATCAATGCGCTTCCATCCTGCCGTTTATCAGAATTACCGCCAGTCAGTTAAGGATGATGTGCTCCCTTTGTCGACACCCATTCGGACACTTGATGGGAAACTAATCAACCAATTGCCCATACCGAAGGGGATGAAAGTGATCTTATCCATCGCTGGATATAACAGGTCAATCGAGTCTATCTATCTATGATACTCTGATTACAACTCTGATATTTTGCCATTACAGAAATGCCGAAGTATTCGGCGATGATGCAGATGTGTACAACCCCGATCGATGGTTCCGAGACATGAGCGAGAAGAAGAGCGCTACTGTCGGGGTATATGGTAACCTGTAAGACGTTTCATCCCTTTATAATTATGTCTTGTTAATTTTTATTTAGCTTGACATTTGCTGGAGGTGTTAGAACTTGTATCGGCTGGCGGTTTGCACTTTATGAAGTTTACGCCCTGACAGTCGAGATAATTGGCAACTTTGAGCTGTCTCCCAGTCGTGATATCGATCGACTCAGACGGGAAGCCTGCCTTGTGATGATACCAACTCTTGAAGGAGAACAACTCAATGGCGAGAACCTCCCTCTCCGTGTTAGCCTGGTCCAGAGGGACTAGTCCAGCTGTCAATACAACACGGTCTGATGAATCGTCGAGATCCTATATGAATACATTGTATTCTTGTACCATTGCAAATGATACATACCATTGTCTTCTCGTTCACTTTCCCTCTAGGTCCGGTTGAGATTAGTATTTAGGTGGTCCAACAAAGGACGGAGCGTCGGGCCGACCCCTGTTTGCCTTCGCTTACAGCAGTTTCCGCAATGGGAAGGTGCATTTTCTTCCCAACACCCACTAAACTCTTGGAACACCCTTCGCCAGTTTGCAATGCTTTCTCGATGCCAACAGGCGAATGTAATCTCCAGGAGAGCACGCAAATGTACGTCGTCACGACACTGGCTCGCAACCGTCTCATCCAGGTTCAGTTTTACTAGATGGTGCACCGGCCGCCAGCACGGGTGCTTCTTCAAGCCGCGTCCGTCGTTGCGTCGCGAGAGGGCTAAATACTGAGAGCACCTCATGGTCCTCGTAAGTGTCTATTGAACTAATCCCTCGCTGCCTAGTATAACCTCCATTC
>Ga0247741_1001416_pt1 | contig 13366 bp, 8 predicted proteins | sample UWRJL213509R2_FD_180945 | JGI IMG/M metagenome (GOLD analysis project Ga0247741, IMG submission 180945) | Plant litter microbial communities from Arlington Agricultural Research Station in Wisconsin, United States - UWRJ-L213-509R-2 | ecosystem: Environmental > Terrestrial > Plant litter >... | reverse complement strand
CACGCGACGAGCGATTCCGAATCCGACCTCGTCGCCGTGGTCGTCGAGCGCGACGCGCGCGGCGTGACCGAGTTCGTCTACCTCGGCAACGGCGTCGTGCGCCGCGGCTTCGTGGATCCCACCCGCATGGCCACGCGCCGCGATCGCGAAGGCGTCACCGTCAACACGTACCTCCGCCACGGCCGGCGCTGGCCCGCGAAGGGCACGCACTACCTCGCCGGCGAGCTCCTCGCCCACGTGATTCACACGCAGTAGGCGCTATCGGTTCGAGCCCGCACCGATACGGAACAGGGAACGTTCAGGGAACGCGAACCGTCGAGAGCGGCACGATCACGGCGCCGCTCGTCGTCGTGAACGTCCCCGTCGGGCAGCCATGCACGTTCGTGCTCGCCGCGTTGAACGTGACGGGCTGCACCGTGCAGCGCTCGCCGGGCGCGAGGCTCGCCGGGCAATCCCAGTCGGCGTAGAAGTCATCGGGCCAGAGCGCGAGCCCGACCGGCGCGCTCGTGGCGCCGCTGTTGATGATCTCGAACCCGAGCGCCTTGCCGGGCGGCGTGCGCGTGACGAACAGCTCCGGCGTGCTCGCGCGCACCCCCGGCGCGGCCGCGATCCCGTTCGCGATGATCGCGAACGATTGATCGAGCCCGCCTCCACGCGCGTGCAACGTCGCGAGCCACGGCCCCTCGTACTGCGGCCGGAACCGCAGCCCGAGTCGACACGACTCGCCCGGCAACAGCGGCTTCGCCTCCGGCCACCGATACGAGCACGTCCCGATGCCACTCGGATCCAGCGTCGGCGCATCGATCTCGAAGCTGCCCGCATCACGCCCCTCGAACGTCCACGTGACCTCCTCGGCCATCAGGATCGGCTCGCTTCCCGTGTTCGCGATCGTCACCGGCGTGTACGAGGTCTGCAGCACCGCCGCCGTCGCCGCGAACTCGATCTCGCCCCTCGGCCCGAGCGGATGCCCGCACTCGTCATCGAGCGCGACCCGCGTGATCGGTTCGGCCACATCCGGCCCGACCCGCGCGGCCGGCTCGCATCCCGCCACCACGGCAAGGATCCCGATGCACCACGACCACATGCTTCGAGCGTAGCGCGACCTCGCCGCGTTTCGGGACTGTCCGGTATTCGGACACTGCGCTCGACGCGTGTGTCAGCCCCGTGAGGTAGGTGTGGGTGTGCCCTGGAGTCGCCAACCACGGTGGACCGACGAACAGCTGCGCAGCGCGATCGCATCATCGACTAGCTTTCGCGATGCGGCACAGCGACTCGGAGCCATCGAAACGCGCAAGCGCGTACGACGGCGCGCGCGAGAGCTCGGAATCGACACGTCGCATTTCAAGGCGCCCCGGGACAAGGCGCGGCGCTGGAGCGATGCCGAGCTCCGCGTCGCAGTCAGCGCCGCGCGGAGCATCGCCGAGGTACTGCGTCGGCTCGGCCTCCGCGCGGCCGGCGGGAACTTCGAGCACGTACGCCGACGCATCGATGCGCTCGCGATCGACACGTCGCACATCCTGGGCCGGGGATGGAACATCGGACACTCACCCGCGCCGAAGAGCTCTCTCGAGGACATCCTCGTGCGCGGTCGGTGGACATCGACGCACTCGCTCAAGCTGCGGCTCTTTCGCGCCGGTCTGAAGACGCCGCGTTGCGAGCTCTGCGGATGGGCGCAGCAGGCGCCCGATGGTCGCGTTCCAGTGGAGCTCGATCACGTCAACGGTGATCGAAATGACAACCGGCTGGAGAACCTACGCGTGCTTTGCCCGAACTGCCACGCGCTGCAGCCCACCCATCGCGGGCTCAATCGTAAGAATCGTCGACAAACATGAGTGCGAGGTGCGGGACTCGAACCCGCATGAGCTTTCGCTCAGAGCATTTTAAGTGCTCCGCGTATAGCCAGCTCCGCCAACCTCGCGAGCTTCTTGAACGATAGCACGTGCGTCCGCAAGCGCGGCATGGCGAGTTATCGCGGACACGAACACGGGCCACATCGGCGACGGTAAGTCGTGGCCCATGCCCGTGATGGGCAGCCAGGTCGCGTGCGGCATCATCCGCACGAGGTCGCGGCCGGCGCGCATCGGGAACATCGGATCGCGGCTGCCGTGGATCACGAGCGTGGGGATCTGCGAGGCGCGGAGCTTCGGGCGGCGATCGGCGGTGCCGAGAACGGCGGCGAAGTGGCGCAGGAAGCCGCGCGGCGAGAGGCCGCGGGTAAAGGCGAGCTCGCCGATACCGCGGAGGCGCGCGCCGTCGGGCTCCCAGGCCGTGCTGCCGATGACCCGGAACGTGGCCTCGATCGCGCGGCCGGCTTCCTCGGCGGTGCGCGGCGGCTTCATGAACAGCGCCTTGAGCGCGTGCGGCTGCGGGAGATAGCGGCGGCCGCCGGGCGTGGACATGATCGAGGTCAACGAGCGGACGACCTCGGGGTGCTCGATGGCGAGGTGCTGCGCGACCATGCCCCCGAGGGAGGTACCGACGACGTGCGCCCGGCCGAACCCGAGCTCGCGGATCAGCGACGCGACGTCGCTCGCCATGTCGGAGAGCGTGTACGGCGTGCGCGGCACCACGCCGAGCAGCCGCAACGCGAGGACGCGGGCCGGCTTCGGCACCGGCGCATCGAGGCGCGAGGACTCGCCGATGTCGCGATGATCGAAGCGCGCCACGTGGAAGCCGGCGTTCGCGAACTGCGTGCACAGGGCGTCGTCCCACATGCAGCGCTGCGCGCCGATGCCCATGATCAACACGAGCGGCCGGCCGCTCGTTCCGAACACGTCGTACGCGAGCTCGATGCCCGGCGCCACGCTCGCGCGTCCACTGCGCGTTGCCACGGTCACGATCAGCCGCCGCTGCCGGCCGCGCTGCCCTTGAGGCCCGGCACGTTCGTCTTCACGCACGGGAAGTCGACGCACTCGTCGTCTCCCGGCGGTTTCTCCGGCGGCTTCTCCGGCGGCTTCTCCGGCGGTTTCTCGGGAGGCTTGGCCGCCGAGCCCGCGCTGCCGTCTTCGGGCTTCACGACCGCGCCGGTCGCGGATCCATTCGAGCCCGTTCCCGCGACGGGCGGGTTCTTCGGCACCACGGTCTGGCGCACGGGCGTGGAGCTGCCGCCCTTCTCGAGCACGGCGTTGAACGCGCCGTCCTGATCCGGCGTGACGTCGACGATCTGGTCGCCGAAGCCCGACTTGTGGATCTGGAACGAGATGGTGTCGTGCGAGCCCTTGATGTTCATCGTGAGCGGCGTGACGCCGGGATACTTCTTGCCGGTGGCGAGGTTCGTGACCTCCGCGCCCGCCGGCTTCGACGTGAGCTTGAACGTGATGCGATCGGGGAGCGGCGCGAGCACCACCGCCGCATCGGGCGCGGGCGGCGGCGTCACGGCACCGGCATCGGGCGGCGGCACGGTCTTGTCGGCGCCGGTACCGGAACCCTGCACGAGAGCGGAGCCGCCGGAGCCATCCTTGGAAGTGTCGCCGCCGTTGCCCTTCATCGCGAAGAACGCGGCCGCGGCGCCACCGCCGACCACGACGAGCGCGCCGATGATCAGCGGGATCTTCGATCTGCCCTTTGGCTTGTCGTCCTCCTGCGGGACCTGGAGGCTGCCCGTCCACTGCGTGCGCTGGCGCGACTGCGTGGTGGTGGCGGGCGCCTGCACGCCGGCGGTGACACCGGTGGTCCGCTGCACGGGAACCACGCCGGTGTTGCCCGTGGGAAGCGGATCACCGCAGACGCGGCGCACGGCGTGCGCGAGCTCGTCGATGGTCCCCCAGCGGCCGTTGCGATCCTTCAGCAGCGCGCGATCGATCACGCCCGCGAGCTCGCGCGGCGCGCCGATGCGATCGAACACCTCGGGCGGAATCGACGGCGGCGGCTCCGTGAGGTGCAGGCTCAGCACGCCCATGAAGTTGTCGGCCTCGAACGGCACGCGACCGGTGACGAGCTGGAACAGGATGCAGCCCATCGCGTAGATGTCGACGCGGTGATCGACGTTCTCGCCGCGCGCCTGCTCCGGCGACATGTACTCGGGCGTGCCGAACAGCATGCCGGTCTTCGTCAGCTTGCGACCGCCCTCTTCGACCTCGGTGAGCTTCGCGATGCCGAAGTCGAGCAGCTTCACGAAGTCCGGCTCGCCGAGGAACTCGACGAGGTACACGTTCTCCGGCTTGAGATCGCGGTGGACGATGCCGTGCGCGTGCGCCGCGGAGAGCGCGCTGCAGATCTGCAGGAAGATCTTCTTGCTGCGCGCCCACGGCAGCAGCTGACCCGCGAGCCGCGCGCGCGCGACCTCTTCGTGCAGGTCGTGCCCCTTGAGCAGCTCCATCGCGAAGAACACGAGGCCTTCGGAGGTGGTGCCGAAGTCGCTGATGTCGATCACGTTCTCGTGGCGAATGCGCGAGGCGGACTTCGCCTCCTGCATGAAGCGCTCGACGAGATCCGGCTTGCGTGCGAACTCGCCGTGCAGAACCTTCAGCGCGACCTGCTTCTCGAGCAGGTTGTGCGTGGCGAGGTAGACGGCGCCCATGCCGCCCTCGCCGAGCTTCTTGATGATGTGATAGCGACCGGCCATCGTGGCGCCGATCAGCGGATCGGTCGTGTTCGGCAGGTACGACGTCGACATGCCCGCGTGCGCGCCGTGATCCGGCAGCACCGAGGTCGGCAGCGACGACTGCACGAGCGGCGCCGGCGTGGGCGACGGCGTCATCGGAGCAGGTGTTCCACTGCTCGCACGCGCCGGGCCGGTCTGCCCCATCTTGGTCCGCTTCTCGTCTGCCACCGGGCCGATATCATACCAGGGAAGCCGGCGAGATCACTAAGGCTCGTCGATCCACTCCGAGGCCCGGATCATCGCCGAGCAGACGTGCTGGACGAAGTCGATGCGGACGTTCCGGTCGATCGGACTCCCGGGCATGCCGCCGAGCCCCGCCCCGACGACGTTGAAGTCGCTCTCCGGCCGGATCTGCTGCCCGAGGGTGTACTGGAGCGCCGCGCGGATCTGCGCGCGCACCTCGGGATCGGGCGAGCCGTGGTGCTTCCCGAGCAGGTAGGAGGAGATCATCGCCTCGGTCCGCGATCCGGCCGGCGTGTTGTAGGGAGGTACGAACGAGGTGACGTTGTAGGCGCCCGCGAAGTCGTCCTGATCCGGATGCTCGCCCTGCTCCGGCTGCTGCCCGCGGAGGAACCGCCCGTAGCCGTGGCAGAAGTCCATGTACTCCGGGTTCTTCGCCGCGGGCCACGCCGCCTCGGCCGCGATGCACGTCCAGTGCTCCTCGCCGTAGAAGAAGCCGCCCATGAAGAAGTCGTACCAGTGGACGAGCCAGTCGAGCCCCTTCTCCGCCGCCACCGCATACCGCTGATCGTTCGTCACCACGAACATGCGCGCGAGCGCGAGCGACGCCTCGCCCGAGTAGTACAGGAGCTCGGCCTTGTCATCGGGCTGCTGCGTCTCCGGATCATAGAGGTGACGGAACGAGCCATCCGGGCGCTGCATGAACAAGAGGAACGAGGAGAACTTCGTCGCGATCGGCAGGTACGTCTTGTCGCCGGTCGCGCGCTGGTACTCCGCGAGCGCCACCACCGCGAGCGCCGTGGAGCCGAGCTGCGCGATCTTCTCCGTGCGATCGAGGACGCAATCGATCTCGGTCCCGTCGGGGAGCTTGCTGCCGCACTTGCCCGTGGCGAGCAGATCCGCGAGGTGGCGGAAGGCGCGCTCGATCGGCTCTCGGAGCCAATCCTCCTTCGTGATCCGGTACAGCTCCGCGAGGAAGTAGGTCGTGCCCGCGTGCCGCGGCATCGAGTAGTTGCTCGAGCGCATCGGATCGGTCTGCTGCCCCGTCGAGAGCTCGTGCTCGTAGATGTAGCGGCCGTTCGGCGCGAGGTGCGCCACGAGGAATCGGCCACCGGCGAGCGCGGCCTCGCGCAGCGACTTCGCGGACAGCTCCGGCGGCGCGGGGATCCCGCGGTAGAGCTGGATCGGCGCACCGGGCCGCATCGCGAGCGGCCGCTCGACGAACGTATCGGTGCGGAAGCGGAACAGATCCGCGGGCGCGATCGTGGCCTTCAGCCCCGCGCGCGTGGCGAGGAGATTTCCGATCTTGGTGAGATCGATGCCCATCGCGAAGTCGGGCAACGCGTTCGACGGCCGCTTCGCCGCGAGGACCTTCGCCGCCACCAGCTCGTTCGGCAGCAGCACCGCGCGCTTGCCCTCGATGAGCTCGGTCCCGATGCCCTCGACGCCGGGGTTGATCGCCAGCATCTCGGCGATGCCCGGCACCGCGTACGCGTCGATGCCGCCGAGCGGCGCAGATCCGGTGATCACGTCGACCTGCATGCGGACCTCGTCGCGATCCGCGGGCGAGAGGGTCTTGATCGCGCTGTTCGCGGCGAGCTTCTGCGCCGCATCGTTGGCCGCCGTACCGACCGTGTCGCCCGCACCATCGACGCGCACGAGCGAGCGCCCACGCAGCCACACGGTCACCGCGAGCGCCTCCTCGGTCGGCGCCTCGAGCGTGCACGGCACCATCGCGCTGTTCGTGAGCCCGGCGCGCAAGGTGGCGATCACGGTCGTGCGCTCCGCGTCGTCGAGTCGGGTCGGCTTCGGGATGCGGTACGTGCCGTAGACGAACGCGGCCGTGCTGAGGAACAAGAGGCTCGGCAGGGTCCACACGAGGACCAGCGCGACGAGACGACGGCGCCCGGTCATGACTCGGAGACGCCGTAGGCGCGGCGACCGGCGCGCGTCATCAGGTACTTCACCTGCACGATCGGCAGGAGCGCGACCAGCTCCACGAGCAGCGCGACGGAGATCATCGCCGTCATCGCCGCCGCCTTGCCGAACGCTCCGTACACGCCGGAGAGGAACGCCGCGGAGACGATGATCCGCAGCACGAGGAAGATCGTCGAGAGCAGCGCCGCCGAGCCGCCGATCATCGCGATCTGCCAGCCGCGCCGTCCGCCCATCAGCGTGCCCACGCCGAGGAGCCCGGTGGCGATCGGCAGCGTCCACAGATGGACCGATGCGGAAGGCAGCCGGTTCGGGATGACCTTCCAGATCAGGATCGCCTGGGTCACCGCGAACGCGATGTCGAGCCCGCCGTAGATCCACCGGCGCGTATCGCGCCGCGGCGGGTGGACCTGCGCGACGGCGAGCCTGTCCGCGGGCCGGGCCTGTGACTTCGACTTCTGTTTGGACCCGCGCGCCATGGGCCGCCAGTCTATGACGAATACCGCCGGCTAGAAGCAGCCCGGGCGCGTTACGTCATTCGCCGGGGCCGTGGTCGGGAGGATCATCCGCAGATACGCGTACTCGTCGTCGCAGAACACGCCCGGGCCGAAGCCCTCCAGCACCGCGCGCTCGAGGAACGGGCGATCGCCGCCCGAGTCCATCAGCCGGTTCGGGCCATCGCCCGCGTTGTGGAAGCCCTCCGCGAACGGATTCGCGAGGCCGAGCGAGTGACCGACCTCGTGGGAGAGCGTGCCGCCGACGAGGTTCCCGAGCACGTAGATCGCGCACTTGACCTTGCCCTTGCGATCACTCGCCGGGCAGCTCGTGCCGTCGGCGAGCGGGGTGATGTCGCTGCCGAGATCCGCCGAGGTGATCGGCTCGCCGTCCTGATCCGCGCGGAACGCATCGAAGATCTTGTCGAACACGGGGTCCGCGCCGGGGACGCCCTTCGCGAGGTTCCCGGGGTGCTTCGAGAACCCGAGCAGCGAGCGGAGGAACACGCCGCCGAAGCCCGCGTAGCCATCCTGCTGGGTCAGCGCGTTGACGCCGCCGAGCCGATCGAAGAGGCGAAGGTTGCCGTTGTCCTTGCCGGCGGAGTTGTCGTAGCCGAACAGGCCCATGTCGTTGGGATCCACGCCCACCAGCTCCACGTGCTCGTAGTACGCGAAGTCCGTCACGGGCTCGGTGCGGAACTCGATGTTCACGCCCTTGTAGGCCTCCTTGCAGACCTCGAGGATCCGGTCGACGACCTTCTGGTGCACGGCGCGCAGACCGAAGTCGCGCAGCGTCTCGATGTAGCCCGGGAGGAAATCGAGATAGACGACCTGCCGCACGGGCGCGATCGCGAACGATGCGCTCTTCGCGACGCCGGAGACCCGGTCGGCGCCGTACGTGATCACGGGCGTGATCGTGCCGGTGAACTGGCCCGTGTCGGCGCGGAGGTCCAGGGCCTGACCGAGCTCGTCCTGTGTATCGACGACGTAACGAACCAGGCGCCCCTCGGAGAACTCGGGGATCAGCGTCATCTGCACCGGCGCCGCCGCCATGCCGTTCTTCTTGAACGTGCCGTTCAGCTCGAGCTCGGTCAGCGCGTTGGCCTCGCCACCGACGAAGCCGCCGCCGTGCACGAACACGTACTGGCCGAGGCTCGCGGCCGGAGGATCCACGCTGAAGATCTGCGCCGTGACGAGGTCGTAGTCCACGTCGAGCGGCGTGGCCATGCTCGGGGTCTGCGAGCTCTGCTTGTTGACGATCGTGACCTTCCCGGTGAACGAGCCCGGGCGAATGCCGGCGATCTTCGGCGCGAAGGCAAACGTCGACTTCGCGCGCGACAGCGGATCCACCGGCACCATCGGCACTTCGATCCCGGTGACGTTCGTGCACGCGCCGGTGCCGTTCAGCTTGAAGCAGCCCGTCAGCTTGGCGACGGTCTGTCCTTCATCCCCGCCGAGCAGAAAGCCATCGCCCTCCACTTCCAGCTGGTCGTTCACGAAGATCACGCCGGTACCATCGAGCGACGCCGGCGCGGGATCGAGCTTGTTGCGGAACGACAGCGCGGCCGTCAGCGGCTCGGATTGATACGTGTTGTCGTCGGAGGTGGCCACGATCTCGATCGTCGCCGCGCCGCTGAAGTCCACATCGCCGCCGAGCTCGTCGAGCTTGCCGCCGTCGATCGCCACGTTCATCGTCGAGAAGTCGACGAACGTCGCCGGCCACTTCACGTCGACGTTGGTCCCGTTCGCCTGCCCCTTGAGGCGCAGCACCGCGCTGCCCCACTGCTTGTCGACGAAGGAGGTCCCTTTGACCACGAGCTTCGTCCCCGGGATGACGGTCTCGGGCGCGACCTTGGTGACCGCGAGTCCCTCGAGGCCCGGGTCGGGACCGAGCGCCGTCCCGCAGCCGCCGGCGGCGCCGACGCCAAAGGCGACGATCGACAGCAACGCCGCGGCGCGCATCAGTTCGAGCTCAGGCTGATGCCGTAGGAGTTCGACGACCCGTTGTAGCCGCGGATGACGACGAAGTAGTCGCCGGCCGTGGTGGCCGTGAAGGTCGCGTGCTCGTTCGAGACCGCGCCCTGCCCGTGCGCCGTGGTGCACGTCGAAGGATCGTCGAAGCTGCACGGCCACAGGTCGGTGAAGCCGCCCGGGTTGTACAGGTGAACGTCGAGGTCCTGCGTCGAGTCCGACTGCGTGAACGTCAGGTCGATCGTCAGGGTCTTGCCCGCGTTGACGTGGACCTTGTACCAGTCGTCGTTCTCGGGGCAGATCTTGTTGGCGGTCGACGAGTACGGCAAGGTCGCGATGCGGGCCTGGCTGTACGTGTTGTCGTCCTCGCGGGCGTCATCCACGCACGTGGTGTTGCAGGTCTGCGGGGTCGCGATGTAGTCGAGCAAGTACTCGCTGCGCGCGTTCGTGAAGCCGTTGACCTTCACGTAGTACGTCGCGGGCTTGAGGCACTTCACGATGTTCTCGTCGGCGGTGAGCGTGGTGGACTTGGAGACCAGGCCGCCGCTCGTGTTGTAGATCTGGAGGTCGAGGTCGCTCTCGCCGTTGCCGTAGAGCCACATGTCGACCTTGGTGTCGGCGGTGATCTTCAGCTGGCGCCAGTCGTCGTCGGCCTTCGAGCCGGAGGCCGGCTGCACCGGCTTCGGGCACGACACGCCGTCGATCGTGCCTTCGGTCATCGGACCGTCGACCATCGCGTTCGCCGAGGCCTGGGTCTGGTTGTCGTCGTCCTCGTTGGCGTCGTCGGCGCAGGCCGCGGTGGGCGCGGTGCACGAGCCGTTGTTCGGCACGCACTGGCGCGCGTGGGCGCCGTCGACCGAGTACACGTCGCCCGCCGAGCACGCGTAGTTCGTGGGGCAACCGGCGCCGCACGCCTGGAGGCAGTAGCTGGCGCCCATCGAGCCGACGTACGTGCAGAGGTCGCCGGTGCCGCACTGGGCGTCGGTGGTGCAGGCCGCGCAGATGCCGAGGTTCGCCGAGCCGGTCGAGGTGACCGTCATCGAGTAGACCGGCGACTGCGTCGAGTGATCGCAGTTCCCGGTCTCGTCGTCGTCATCGTCGGCGACGAACACGTACCAGATCGTCTTCACGGTTCCGGAGGGCATGCTCGCGACCGGGTTCGGCACGTCGGCGGCGTACTGGCCGTTCGTCGGCGTGCCGGTGATCTTGACCGTCGAGAGCTGCGTCATGCCGCCGGGGCCGAGGTTCGGCGTCGCGCCCGGGTTCGTCAGCGAGTAGTAGAACAGCGGGGACTCCTTGAGGCCCTTGTCGTCGGTGACGGTCGTGTCGACCGTGAGGTTCACGATCGTGCTCTCGTTCTGCGGGGTGTGGGTGATGACCGGCGCGCCGCCCGGGCAGTTCGTGCTCGTGCCGCCGCGGAGCACGATGAGGTAGTTCTTCAGGGTCTTCGGGTTCTCGCCGTCATCGGCGGAGACCACGAGCGTGTAGCGCTGCTCGGCCTCCTGCTCCTTGGTCGGGCACCAGTTGAACTTCGCGCTCGTGCCGTCCTGCTGGTCGAGCGTGGCGCCGTCGATCTTCGGCTCCTCCATCGCGAGGGTGACCTCGGCGGTGTCCTGGTCCTCGACCACGATGTCGAGATCCACGCACTTCTTCTTGGTCAGGTCGATCGTGGTGCCCGTGCCCAGCGGCTGGCGGAACACCGGCGCCGTCGCCGAGCCAATGGCCGACTTGACGTCGATGTTGATGGTCACGGTGGTGCTGTTGTCGCCATCGGAGACCGTGAAGTCGAACGCGTGCTCGCCGACGTCGTTGGCGAGCGGGGTCCAGCGGAACACGCCCGAGCCGCTCGGGGAGACCGTGACCTGGGCGTGGTCGGCAATGGCCTCCAGGTCGGGCGCCTTGAACTTGTACGACAGCTGGTCGCCGTCGGGATCGGTGCCGTTCAGGTCGACCTTGAGCTCGGTTCCGACCTGGGCCTTCTGGTCGGTCAGGCCGTTCAGCTCGGGGGCGCTCCCGCTGCCGCAGGCTACTGTCGTAGCCAGGCAAGTCAGGGCTGTCATGGTCCAAAGACCTCGGCTGCTGGTGAGTAGCTGTAACCGCATGACGTTCCTCCGAGCTAAATCCGATGGCTGTCGGATACGAGCAACAGGAGCAAGGAGCGGGCCGCGGCGCCCAGCGTTGCGCAAGTCTCAGTCGACGAGGCTAACGTGCGACAACCGCGTGGTCTTCGCCGAGGGCGAAGGAGATCAGCCCCTGGGCGACAGGATCTGCCAGGAAGCCCGGGAGCTCACCCTCCGCCTGGGCCGCCAGTACCCGGAGCCCGGCCAGGATCGAGCCCGACGCGACGAGGCCCGCCCGCAGGCCGGCGACCTTGAGATCCCGGGCGAGCTGCCGGTGGTCGAAGCGCTGCGAATCCACAGCCTGCGCGAACGGCTTCAGCTCGTTGAGGAGGCCGGTCGGAATCAGCCGCTTGAGCTTCTGGGTCTGCGAAGCAATCGCATCCGCGTCGAGCGCGACCGGCGCCGGGAACTCGGGCTGGAACAGGCGCAGGAGGCCGACGACGAGCGTGCCGAGGTCGTCGGCCGGCAGGCGCGCGGGAATCGCGAGGGACGCCTGCGCGAGCTTGAGCGCGGCGCCCGCGGCGTAGCGGATCGCGTTCCCACCGGCGGCCGCGATCGAGGCGCCGATCACGAGCGACACCGGGCTCGTGGGCTCCGCGACCATCGCCCATGGCTGGCGCGTCGAGATGTAGACGTCGATCTCGCCGAAGCCGAGCCCGGTGGCCACGCTCTGCGCGACGGCCGCCGTGGGGTTGTCCTTCGCGCGCAGGCGATCGCCGCGGGTGGCGCCGTACGGGCGCAGGTCCACGCCGACGTGCTTCTGGATGCGATCGCCGAGCAGCTGGAAGATCTGCCGCAGCTCGATCTGCACGCTGCGCGGGAACAGAACTTCGTCGGCCTCGGGCCGGATCAGCGCCGAGAGATCCGGCTGCGGTGAGGTCTGGAGCAGCTTCTGCTCCGGCTCGCCACTCGCACCGAGGAGCTCCGCCAGCTCGGCCGCGGCGCGTGCGATCGGGCGGCTGCCGTCGACGCCGGCGTTCGCGCGCGCGGTCATCGCCCGCGCGATCACGCGGTAAGCCACGCCGTCGAGCGGATCGGCCTGGACGCGCGCGCGCATCGTGCCCGTGACGCGGTTCAGGTGCACGCGCACCGAGGTCATGTCGCCGGCGTCCTTGTAGAACTGGACGAGCTGCGTCAGCGCATCGTCGTTCGTCGGGGCGCCATCGAGCGCGAGGTTCAGCGCGCGCTCGGCGCGCTTCGCATCGCCGAAGCCCTCCTTGAAGATCCGCGCGACGCGGTGGAGGTGCGAAGCGCGGCGATCCGGATCGGTCTCGTTCTTGACGAGGCGCTCGCACGCGCCGAGAGCGAGCTTCCACTCCCCCGCCTGCGTCGCGAGATCCGCGAGGCGGACGAGCGTGTTCTCGTCGTCGGGCTGATAGGTCAGCGCGCGCTGGAACGCCTTGAGCGCCATCGGCACGTCGACGAGCCGATCCGCGTAGATGAGGCCGAGCCGGAAGCACAACGTCTTCAGGATCTCGGGCTCGCGCTCGAGCCGCGCGCGCGACATCAGCGCATCCGCGGCCTCCTGCCAGTTTCCCTGCTCCCAGGCGATATCGGCGATCGCGGCGTGGGCGCGCAGATCGTTCGGCTCGCTCTCGAGGATGAAGCGGTAGTGCGACTTCGCGGTCTCGCGATCGGAGAGGAAGTTGCGGTGCAGCTCGGCGAGCGCGCGATGCAGCTCGATGCGCGCCGGGCCCGCCTCCTCCACCTCGAGGCGCCGCGCGAGCAGCGTGGCGAGATCGTCGTGGTTCGCATCTTCCTCGAGGAGAATGCGCAGGCGCTGGAACGAATCGCGGTGCTTCGGCTCCGCTTCGAGCGCCTTCTTGAACGAGGCCATCGCCTGCTCGCCGACGAGCGCCTTGTCCATCAGCGCGACGCCCGCGAAGTGATACAGCGCTGCCTTCTGCTTGTCGTCGGGCGCGCCCGCTGCCTGGCGGTTCGCTGCCTCGGCGACGTCGATCCACAGCTGGCCCTTGAGCGCGGCCTGACGCCAGCCCTCGAGCGCGGGCACGTGACCCGGCAGCACGGCCTCGGCCTTGCCGAAGCGCAGCACGGCCTCGTCG
>Ga0247741_1001415_pt1 | contig 13366 bp, 9 predicted proteins | sample UWRJL213509R2_FD_180945 | JGI IMG/M metagenome (GOLD analysis project Ga0247741, IMG submission 180945) | Plant litter microbial communities from Arlington Agricultural Research Station in Wisconsin, United States - UWRJ-L213-509R-2 | ecosystem: Environmental > Terrestrial > Plant litter >... | reverse complement strand
GCCGCCTCTCCTGACATTCATGCTCCCAGCGTTTTCCAATTTGTGATGGCGCTGGACGCTGTGTATGCCCGAAATACCCTCCAATTCTTATTCCTCGTGTAAGTTGTTGCAACTGTTATTGTTATGGTACCGCTCACGAGGGAGGTTTGAAATAGCGTCTTCAATGCCCTCTTCCTCCTCTATGCAATCATCCAAATTAAAGAAATTCAAGCAGCAATGGAAGATATTGCCGGCAGCGGCGTTTCGAACATCCCCATCGACGTCCTCACCACCATTATTCCCATCGTCATCTCAGTCGCAGAGATCGCCTACATCGGACTGAGCTGGAAAATTTACCACGAATTTGGATGGAAGGTGTACAAGTTCCTCGGTGCTGACCGCAGAATCAAGAAGATGTACGCCGTCTATCAGATCTACGAGTGCCTAGTCAAATTCGACGTCTTCTTCTGGGCTGGCTTCTCTGTGCAATTCATCTGGCTTGTGTTGCAAGATACCGATTGGGAATACTACGTGACATGTGCTGCTCTTCCTCTATCGCTTGTTCTGCTTGTCGAAGGTCATCTGGCTGCTCGCCACGAGAACAAGTGGATGATGGCTACGTTCATGATGGGTTGTGTTGGAGCAATGATTTACTTCATTTACAAGGTCGGTGGTTGGTTCTGTTTATCCATGAAGACCTGTCTCAACGATTCGACTACAGCTCATCAAAGTCCTAATGTTCAAGGATCAAGAACAATACAAACATGTGTGGAAATCGTTGACTGTATTCTGTGAGTCCTAACCATCTCAGATCCTGGGCCCCCAACTAAATATGCTCCATCACAGCTGTAATTGCCATTGTCCTCCTCTTCGCCACCTTTGTGTATTCAGTGATCGTGCTACGAAACTTTGGTCGGGGTCTCAAGGATGCCTGTAAGTAACAGGTTTACCACCATGGAGGCTCAACTGACCATTCTTCGTGTGACAGTGGCGCGAAAAGCTCAAACCCTGGGTGGACCACCACATCGCCGTGCAGCTAGCACAAATTTGAACCGCATGAGCATTGAATGATCCCACTCCACCCGTGTTTATTTTCGTACCACGCGAACTTTTACTCTCACCCCCTACGGAAAATCATCGCACCGTTGTAACTGATAGCCCAATCACGCATACACATGGACGAAGACATGGCACTACAGTATAATCTAAAGTATAGTACTTCTACACCACACAGCCAACGTGTCCCCATCTTTGTCAGCTCATGCACACCTGCCCGTCGTCGCACCCATCCACCCAACCCATCGTACAGCACCCACATATCACACTGAACCTCCACCTCGCATTATCCACGCCTTCCCTTCGATACTTTATTATCCGTAAATATTCATTTCACGTGGTATACACGGTAGATCCGTCTGTACCCCCCTTCCGTTCTTTACCTCGTAGTCGAGGTGACCCTTCATTTGTTGGATACTTGGATAGAGATTGTATATCATAGTTTATTCCCTTTATCAAATCGAGAGTGAAAACGAAACAGTAAGAGCAGTAGGTAAGCGTAGAAACGAAATCGTATAGGTAAGGAAAGAGTGGATCGGTTGTTAGCTCTAAGAATCGACAGTGCATGTTCCGAATTCCTTCAACATCTTCCCCACCTCCACGAAGCCTGCAATTGGAAGTCCAAGCACCACCACGATTATTCCCACTGGGACTACGACAGTAAGAACGAGAAGAAGCACCCGAAGGTTGACCTCAACCAGCACAAGCACCGACCCGCAACATAAAATAAAGAACGCCCCGCAACCGCCTGTGTCGTTATTATGAGTTGTAATGGGCCCCGGGTTTTCTCCACTTCCGTTATCATCGGATACTTGTGTGCCCCCGACACTTTCACGAAGCGAACTCCGGAATTTGACTTTGTGCTTCCATGCCGATTTGTATTTGGCGAGGAGGTTGAGCTGCGCGGCGAGCACAGCGAATTGGTTAAGCGTCAACCAAGACACCATGACTATGCGCCGGAAGAGCGAGCCTTGTCCATAGTGATATCCAGTCCAGGTTGCGATAAGTACCGGAGGGAGGATGACGGCGAGGAGTGGTGCGGCGACAACGATGAACGCTTTGACGGTGAGGGAGAGCTTGTGCAACCAGTTGGCACGATTGAATCTCTCCTTGAGCACCTCGTCCACCCCTATATTGGGCCGTATGGTGTCTTCGCGGTCAGTCTTCGGCTCGCGCACTCGGAGATGCGATGCGATGGGGTGGACATCAAAAAGAAGATTTGGATCGCCATCTTCGATCAAACGAAATTTCCGAATTTGGTCTGCGTCGCGTTTCTTTACGCAGAGAATCTTTCCCTCCGTCCACAATGATATTACAAACTTGTTGCTATTGTCGGTTCCATCTTTCGCGTTCGCTAAAATTTCGTCGACCACTTTGGCACTCTCATCAACATCGGTTGTGTTGTTCGCAGAGCCTTCATGGCCGGGATAGGCGGGACTGGTTGGAGCGAGAGTGCCCACCTCTCCACATATCCGGCCCTCCACTGACAATCGGCCATTTGCTTCCTCCATTGTCGGTGTCCGAAGTATGGTGAGAGCCGCGTATTCTCCTACCACACCAACGTAGATGAAGTTGACGAGGGACATGAATGTGTAAGGAATGACTGTAAGGCCGAACGCAGCATAGCCGTATTGATCGAGTTGGGAGCCTCGAGAACGGTAAATCGTGACTGATGAGAGGACTAGTTGGACTATGGAAGTCGCCATCTTCACAAAACTTCTCGACCGTGATATGTGGATGGATTCACGAGCTTGCATACCGCGCACTAGGTCTGCACATAGGATCGGGGAGGGAATCACCCAGCGATAGCCAGGGGGAAGTTTATGGCGTCCGTGAACATCGAAAGACGATCCAACTTTGCGCAGGTGCTCTATGCCATCCTCGAAAATCCATAATGACTGGCTGGGTTGCCGTACATGTAATTTGACTGTGGGACTGGATATTGCTTAGTAAAATTATCCGTGTGGAAAGAACATTTCTTACTAGTCATTCTGCTCTATGGCCGCTTCAGACGGCGAATCCTGCTCCGCGCCTCCCTCAAAGAACTCGTTCTGCAAAACTGAACAGAATAGCTCCTCACCAGGAGACTCGGTAGAAGGTTTCCACGATTTCTTTCGTGAAACGACGGTAAGAGCCCCTACAGACAATGCCTTTCCGAGCTCATACGTGCCGAAAATGCAATGGCTGGAGAGAAGGCTGACGGCTTTAAGGAGACCATGAAAAGGATAGAGGAGACAGATCAGTTGAGATCTGCATATGAGCCACGAACGTGCTCCAGGAGGTGAAGGGGCAGTCGCAGCGTGCGCGATGTAGTTGATGAGGTAGAAGAGGAGAATGTCGCGCCAAGTTGTGGCTTCGCAGCGTACTTCAGGACGTGCGAGTATCGGTATCGCAGAGCCAAGGTTGAAATTTAAGAGAAATGTAAGAAACAACGTGGTGGTGAGGATGTGCATGACAATAGCCTGATCTTCAGAAAGAGCTGGGCTGGACAACCCACTCTATAAGTGATACAGACAACATGATACAACCCTCGACAGACCGTTGACGTCCGAAGTCAAGGGCTCATCCAAACACAATCATTCGGAGAACCTACTAGATGGAGTATGAGGCATGCAATGTAGCTGGGGGTCATTTGTCCTGATTCTACACTTCTACTATGAGCTCTAGGGTCTGGCCACAATCGTAGCAGCCCAGGCACAGGTCCTGTGTAGCTTAAATTAAGGTTTGACGTTTATTGTGTCGCTGCAGACTGATACATCGATATACCAAACATTCAAAGTTCCTGAGAAATCCAGCACAACGGCTCTACAGAATTCGAGCGCATCAGTCAGCCGCACAGTTTGAAATATATCACAATACTTTATGGGTGATGCAGTTCTACCGCTGGGCATAAATAATTACGAGAGTATCCAGGTGTGACCGGACAGCACTATAATTAGGCGCCGTTATGTAACTAAATTTAGACTTAGGCGCGCGCAACGGAGATTCCCGAAGGCATCTTGTTACTTCCTGGTGCTACAGCACGGTGAAACGTGAAAGGTTTTTTCTTAGTAGACTTATTAACTGTGATATCCTCAAAAATCCGACCGAATCATTGTGCCACTGGGAAACAAACGCACTGCGATATTTGAAGCCACTGGCTTGACCGAAGCTCTGGCTTTCTCTAAATTGACTGTCAAACGCCTCGTGTCAACCACAACTTGAATCACTATCAATATATATATCTAATTCTTATCGTTTGGAACACGCCCAAAAACTAGGTACGCACATTGTCATATACATCTTCCAGGAACCAACGTGTCTCCCGGGCTCCGTCTTTGGCTAATCGTGCACACATCAGTAACTTGACAGCCAGGTTTCCACGGGTTGCACAACCCGAAAAACCTCGGAAACCAAGCCGAAACCAAGCCGAAACGTCGAAACCGGGAAATTGGGAAACCCATGTCTTTTTCTAGGAAACCTCACAGCGCCTTTCTAGACGCATCAGTATTTAGTATAATATCGCTTAGCTTGGCTGACATCGGCTACAATTTTTACCTAATGGTGACCTAATGTAGGGGTTTTCAGGTTTCCGAACGGCGGCGGAAACCTAAAAACCGTGGGAAACAGGCCAAAACCGGAAACCAAACGGACAATTTACTGATGCACTTGCTCATCGTGGCACCCAACCCATCGTAGATTGGCGACAAAGCAGACTGGACCTCCTGGAATTGTACACAACTACTCATTTCATCTATCATATTCCGACATGGCACACATCAGGAAAACCCGAAAGTCAACATTTTCAGAAGTTTCGAAAATATTGAAACCGACCCCAAAATATGTAAAATTCTCAAAATATTTCAGAAATTTTGGGACATAATGAGCGCAATACAGTATCTAACACACATGTTCGCACCGTGTTTTGCACAATAATGTTCATGTTCATGTCAGGGATTAAAAATGCCGGAATCCATCACATGAGTCTAATGGCCACTGATCAGCCAGTTCGTACCAATTATCCGACGCATAAGCTATAGAAGTATCTATATTATCACATTCAAGTACATCGAATGTTCTTTATAATCTAATGATGAATTCATACTTTAAGAATTCAGCCCCAATTGTGAGGCAGCCTCTGGAAAGGCTTGTGGCTTACAGGCAAACCCGGATGAGTTTGCGCGTTCGGAATTTCTTGAGTTTCTTTTAAGTCGTTTCAAACTCCGCTGGCAGTCTTGATGGGTCGGAATTGTCGGTTCGTTCTTTCGTCTTGCCACCACGCACCTCACAGGTCCTTGCACGTCAACATGCCGCAGAAGGCTTGTACGGACTCTTCTTTCGTATGTGCCATTGCGCTCTCTGGCAATCTTTCGACCCTCGGTATCCACGTGGTGAAGAAATGTTTTACTGGGGAGCAGTACCATCTTGGTCTGTCCTTTCAGGTTCGAAGGGCATTTTCAGAATAGTGCGTGGATGTTTATCGATGCTTATTACTTAATTTATCTCTCAGCTCGGTCATGGAAGCTGGAGAAAATTGAAATCCATGTTTGTCGCCTGACGAGACGCGACGCTTGGGTGGTGTATGTGCTGGTACGGTGGTACCGAGAAGCTTTGTGATTATACCACACTCTTAGGTGCGTTGAGTATTTCTCTCGTTGGGCATAACACTTGCACCAGTATCCGTCGACACATCATCTGGTGCTCTTTCATCACTGTGCTGGATGACAACACTTTGGATTCTTGCAGCTACACAAGCTCATATCCTTTGCGTTGAACGCTACTTCATCAGCTTTATCCGATGTACTTGGAACATGAAACTGGAGCTGTTTGAGAATGAGGTTTATGTTCGAGTAAGAAATAGATGTATACTTTTACTGTCTCGTACGCACTGTAGTCCTTGATGTTTAGGTGTTCGTACTGTATAATGCCCTGTATTAGTTACTTCAAATGAGATAATAATTTTCTGCCTATCTACTGAAGTGATATCGGTACTCTAACTCTCAAAATGTGCAGAAATGCTGATACTAAATTTTAAAATAGTTCAAATATTTCGTGATATCTTTTGCCACGGGCAGGTGGGGACCACAGCATGTTGAAGACTTTCAGAATTCCGAAAATTTGTTTATATTTCACGAATTCTCAGAAATTTCTCAAAAATATCAGATGTCGGGTTTTCCTGATGGCCCACGGGTAGATTCGTTCTGTACTAAGCTCCTCTTCCATTCTTTTACTGACATGGTTGGTGGATACTGGGATAGAGATTGCATATCATAGCTTGTTCCCTTTATCAAAGTAAGAAAAAAGATAAAACGACATACAGTAAAATCAGTAGGTACGCATAGAAACGGAATCTGACAAGGTAAGAAAAGAGTAGACCAATTGTTAGCCCTAAGAATCGATAGTGCATGTTCCAAACGCCTTCAACATCTTTCCCACCTCTACGAAGCCCGCGATTGGAAGCCCATATACAGCTAACACGATTCCCAACGGGACCACGATACCGAGAACAACGAGGGCCAACCCAACAACGAGAGCAACTGGCACAAACACCACGGCGCCACATAAAATCAAGATCGCCCAACAAGCGTTGATGTCATCGCTGTGCGTCGTGGTCGATCCCTGAATTATGCCGTTCTCGTTGTTGTCGGATGTCTGTGCGCCTTCGCCACTTTCATGGCGCGAGCTCCAATGATTCACCTTGGATTGCAAGGCAGATTTATATTTCCAGAGAGATATGTATTTGTCGAGGAGATTGAACTGCGCGGCGAGCACAGCGAATTGATTAAACGTCAACCAAGACACCATGACCACCCGCTGGAAGGGCGAGCTTTGTCCTTTATGATATCCAGTCCAGATTGCGATGAGTACCGGAGGGAGGATGACAGCGAGGAGTGGTGCTACACCAACGACAATCCATTTGATGATGAGGGAGAGCCAGTGCAATCCGTGGGCATGTTGGAGCCTATCTTTGAATACCTCATTCAGCTTTATATCAGGCAATATGGTGTCTTTGTAGTGAGTCTCCGGGTCGTGAACCCGGAGATGCGATGCGATAGGGTGGACGTCAAAGAGAAGCGTGGGCTTGTCGTCGTCGCTGTCTCCAATCAAACGAAATTTCCGAATTTGGTCACGGATTTTTACGCAGAGAATGTCCGACTTTCCATTGTTTTCCTCCGTCCACAACGATACTGTGGTCTTCTCGTCATCGTTGGTTCCATCCTTCGCGTTCGCCAAATGTTTGTCGACCACGTTGAGCTCTTCAATTTCATCAACATCGGTCGCGCCTTTTTCAGAGTCTTCACGGCCGGGATGGCTGATATTGGTTGGAGCAAGGATCCCCACCTCTCCGCATATCTGGCCACCCAATCGGTCGTTTGCTTCCTCCATTGTCGGTGTCCGAAGTATGGTGAGAGCCGCGTATTCTCCTACCACACCGACGTAGATGAAGTTGACGAGGGACATGAATGTGTAAGGAATGACTGTGAGGCCGAACGCAGCATAGCCGTATTGATCGAGTTGGGAGCCTCGAGAACGGTAAATCGTGACTGATGAGAGGACTAGTTGGACTATGGAAGTCACCATCTTCAGAAAACTTCTTGACCGTGATATGTGAATGGATTCACGAGTTTTCAAGCCGCGCACTAGGTCTGCACAGAGAATCGGGGAGGGAATCACCCAGCGATAGCCAGGAGGGAGATCGTGGCATCCGTGGACATCGAAAGATGACCCAACTTTGCGTAGGTGCTCTATGCCTTCCTCGAAAATCCACGACGACTGGCTGGGTTGCCGTACATGTAATTTGACTGTAGGACTGAGTGCTGCTTAGTAAAATTATCCGTGTCAAAAACAACATCCTCACTAGTCATTCTTCTCTTTGGACTTTTCAGACGGCGCATCCTTCTCTGCGCGTCTAGCCTCGAAGAACTGGTTCGGTAAACCGGAGCAGAGTAGCTCCTCGCCGCATTTGGTAGGAGGTTTCCATGTTTTTGTTCTTGAAACGACGGTAAGAGCCCCCACAGCCAGAGCGCTTCCAAGCTCGTCCGTGCCGAAAACGCAATGGCTGAAGAGAAGGCTGACGGCCCTAAGTAGTCCATGAAAAGGATAGAGAAGACAAATCAGTTGAGATTTGAATATTACCCATGAACGGGCTCCAGGGGGCGAGAGGGCAGTCGCAGCATGCGCGAAGTAGTTGAGGAGGTAAAAGAGAAAGATGTCGCGCCAAGTCGTCGCTTCGCAAGGGTCACGCGCGAATAGGGGTGCTGCAGCGCCAAGATTGAAAGTCAAAAGAAATGTAAGAAAGAACACGGTGGCGAGAATGTACATAATTCCAGATAGCTCTCTAGCAAGCAGTGAGCTCTGCAATGGACTCTATAAGCGATATGGGTGGTGTGCACCACATATAGGTTACTCTCGCCTTGCTGTCCCGAATCTAAATTCGCAAGAAATCCAAACACAATCATTTGGAGAAGATACTAGATAGAGTACAATTCAGTGGAGACTGGGATTTATTTGGCCTGATTGAGCTCTCCAGCTGTTATCATTTTTCGGGGTTGTAGCAGTCCAAACACCGACGTCAGAGGAATGTGTAGTGTACAGTAAGGTTTGACATAGGCCGCAGTTACAAGCTGATATATCGGGCTCTTCTCCAAGAGCCGCTTTTTCTTCAATCAGCCACATCAGCAACGTTTACAGCCTGAGTCTATAGGTCAAGTCGAACCATGGATTGGATTCCCATTTCATTGTATGCAAATTATTATGAGCCGATATGTTCGTATCTCACCGTATAGCAAGTGGCGACAGCGTGTACCAGTGTATCCAAGTGGGGTGTGACCAGACAACAGTTAGGCGCCGTTATGTAACCAAATATAGCAATTTAGGCGCACACGGCAGCCTGATCTCCGAACTGTCCCCGAAAGCATTGTATTGGTGCTACGGCACTGGCTTTTTAACGGCCATGACCTTCTGTATTGACTGGAATTCGACTGCAGCTGTCTCCAAGTCTTCTTTTCAACCGGCGTTATGTGACTCACCGAGAAACATACACAAACTCTGCGATGTTTGGGAATAGACCTAAGCTCTGGCCTCCTCTAAATTGACTGTCAAACGTCTCGCCTCGCCGACAGGGATCACCTCAGCTTCTGTGCCTGGAATGATATTTGCCCGTCCCATTGGGCGGTGAATGGCTGTAGCCTGGCATGTATGCAGGTATGCCTATTATCGAGAGCGTTGCCTATCGTCTTTCTTCCCGTCATCGTCGCAGCTCTTCTATCTTCACGTAGTGAAGTACTACAACCACCTGGCTGGACGTCCTTCTCTTCTATCTCCTCAACTACCTCGCACATCCAGCCACAGCCCCCTCCCCTCCTGGAGCCAGATCAAGAATAATATTTCAATCGCAACTGCTCTCTCTCCTTTATCATGTCCGTGGCCTTTAAAAAGCTGCCACGCTTCTCTTCCAGCACTACGTATTTGGTACGGATGAACTCGGCAATGCACTGGCGGTAGGGGCACTGGCAGTCGTTGCATGCACGGAGGAATGGAACCCACTATTCACATTGCCAAATCCAAAAGTTTCTTGAAAATGGCGACATCTATTATTCAATTCGTCCTGTTGTGTGTACAGGAACGCAGTCTATGCTCCTCGTTGGTCTTCGTTGATGTTTCGGAACAATAGGTCGATCCTACTTCCTGTAGTGGCAATTTAACCAGCAGTTATTTATGTGTGCGAGTACATCCATTGTAGCCGATCACAGCAGAGGCTAAGTATGTATGCACTTGAAACTCGTATTGTCATTTTCATGATCATAATGGCACCCTGACAATCTTGAATCCGATATTCTCGAGAAATTCGCTACTGTGTAGGCCATTCTGAAATGAAAATGAAAGAGTGCGGCAGTCAGTTGAAGAGAGCCCGGTGTCCATGACGGAAACTGAAGGCTGACTCACGTAGAAGACTTCATACCTATACATTATTATTGGCCATTCGAGGTCAGTAGGGCAGAGCCATGTCGCGGATCCGTCAGGGTTTATATCGAAGGTTTTGTAGTGGAGGTCGTTCCCACCGCGGTAGAATCTCTGAGTAAAGCTTCGGTTGTCATTCCAAGGTCCGTATCTCTTTGTCATAGGCTGACAATCGTCGAGTGTCTGCAGTCAAGTTAGAGAGGGTGTTTATAAACACCGTTGAAAGAAATGATATGGATGCAGCTAGCCCACCACAAAAGACATTGTGTAATAAGCACCGTTTTTCTTCGCATCGTTGTCTACGCTGCAGACGTCTTCGTAATAGGCCCTCGTGCGATTCTTGTCGTCCTGCGCAAATGGCGAAGCACCTCGTCAGCCAGTACCCAATACGATCAAAGACATTACTGACAGGATAAGTATCCAAAGGGAGGTCCTTCCAGTTCTTCCGGGCATCTCCATTGTTCCATATTTCACCAGTACGAGTGTATCCTGGACAATTTGACGACGCAGTAGCGCAGACAGTTCCCATTTCGACAGCGTTTTTCGAAACCAGATCTACGGGATTGGCGACGGTGAACGTCGCTACGAGTATGAGGCTGACAACACCTTTGAACTCGATCATGCTGAGAGGTAATTTTGGGAAGTATTTAGAAATGTTTCCACAAGATCATCTGCCGGGGGAGCCCAGCTTATATGCACATTCCAAAGTCCAGTTAGATCTACGGGTCCATGTGGTGTTTGCAATTGGTGACCTAAAAGAAGGTACAGCCTGGGGTAGGATACGCCTAACGTGGTATCTAAATGTTTAAGCCACGCGTCGAGGAAGTCGTAAGTCTGAATTACCTTCACTTCACCTGGTTCTCTTCAGTAAGCGTGATCAAAGGAATTGCAGTATTTCCCCGAAAGAAGTGTATCACTGGTACCGCTGCCAGCAGAAGTGAACACCTGAGTTGGAACACCCAAATCTGCTTCCACACGAGTCCGCATAAAGCTGTGCATATGCCTTTGTCGTTATTCAATTCAACCGGGTACAATACCCAAGCTAGGAGAATCACCAAAGTACAGTGGGATGCTGAAAGATCGAAGATCGAAGTAACGCAGACTGAGAGGCCATAGGCCATGTTCTGCGTAGACCTTAGAAAAAAGAAAGATATCAATACCAGAGACAGCATTGTCGTAGAAACGATGAAGCCCATAGAGAAGGGAGTGAATTTGAAAGTGAAAGGAGCTGTGGCACCGCCACGAGAACATGCATAGCGCCTATCGGCGCGGAGTTACCGTCGGCCTTGGTGCCGAGCGTTTTCCCAGAACGACTTTTACTTCCTGAACACCATGCTCTCGCAATCCCTGCGCTCCCTGACGCGATGTTCAACGACTTCGCTACGACGCCTACCGCTGCAGACGTCCTCTATTCATCTTATTCAACGACCAACACAAACATGTCGCGTCCTTCCACATCGGAGGTGGATGAGCACACCTGCACCTCACGTTAACGAGAGGTAAGTTGGCTGTGAGGACGCGGGGCACAGCTCTAGTACTGAACACAAACATTTCAGTCATTTGTCGATGGAAGAGTACCATGTCAAGGCAGACCGTACCATGGATGAATTACTGGAGTCGCTGGAGACTCTAGTGGACGACACCGATGAGCCATACGAAGTGGAATATCATGTACGCTTGACGTTCTGTTCCTCCTTCCGTTGGTGACTTAGACGTGTTATGGCGTAGAGTGGCGTGCTTACACTCAAACTCGGCCCGCACGGTACATATGTTATCAACAAGCAACCACCCAATAAACAGATTTGGCTGTCCTCACCTCGGAGGTTCGTCTTTCCATACATCGTCTAGGACTGGCTGTTTCTGTTGATCTGACTGAGCTGTCTGCTTTAGCGGCCCCAAACGATATGATCTTTTAGACAAGTCGGGAGAGTGGGTCTATTTACGCGACGGACGTTCACTCCATGGCCTGCTTACAGACGAGCTTAGTGAAGTATTCTCTGACCCGGTGAACCTTCGCCACGATTCATAGCTTCAGCCATAGATCTTGGAGATGATTTGGAGGTTGCAGCAATTCTAGGAGAGTCCGTGAGGTCTCCACGCGCGACCAGGCCGATCTAATTCCTGTGTGTAATCAAGAAGAAAATCATTTAAAAGAATATAAACAGTTTGCAGTGAAGTATGAACGACTACAGAAGAACATACGAGCTTGATTGTCTGTAAGATAACGACAGATGTGCGGTGATACTGGTACAATTGCGAGAGTGATATGCAAGACTAGGTAAGATTGTGAAGTAGTCTACAATGAGGTAGCCTTGAACCGAAAGGAAACCAAGATGCAGTGAAACTGAGGAATGTTGACTGGTTACGTGCCGAGCGCATTGTTTGAGATGTCTAGTGCACGTCGACGAGACAGGAATAATGTTCCTAATAGCCTAACAAGGATGAAGTTCAATGTCAGAGAGTGTAGATGACTACAGAGCTAAACCACGCACTTGTTGGTGTTCTCATAACGTTCGTTGACAATCTCCGCCTCTTCTGGAACGTTTCTCTCCAGCTGTAAGCCCTTCTCTTGTTCCACTGATGGATAGCTCGGACGTAGTCTCTCTGGTTGTGGTTGCAAATAAGTCTTGCTTGGTGAGCGATAGCTCATATTCGACGCGTCATGGGTGCTGTGATAATCCAACTTGGTAGGGGTAATATGTGGCATAGCTAGAGATGGCGAGGAAAATAGTAGACGGTGCTGATGAAGTGTATGGAGGTCGCGTAGCATCGTGTTGGTCGACTTGTATTCCGCCGACGCCAGTGTTACTTGGTTCCTTGTCGGCCGATAGTCATACACAGCGTCCTCCTCATCCGAGTATTGCTCCTCTTGGTCATCGTCGTATCCCTCTGTCATCTCTGGCTTCGCCCATCCACGAGCTGCACCGTCCAAGCTTGGTGGCAGAGTCCGCCTACGCTTCGATTCTCGTTCGCGTTCTATCATATCCGCGACGGGATCGTTGGATATAAGTGGTACGCTCGACGATGAGGGCGGTGGTGGGGATGTTTGACGCTGTCTTTTGAGCATTGTCGCAGCCTGTGAGCACACAGCAAGAAGTCTATGAGAGGAGGATGGTTAGGGGAGGAAACAAGAACCTCACGCGGCCTCGGGGAAAATGGCACAAGGTCTGGGTATTTCCCCTTTCGGAGGTCACATTAATGAGTCGAGGCTTAGGTAAGGGAGGGTTGAACACGACCCGCCTCCCCACTTCAATCCAACTCACAGCAGTCTATCAAGCATGGCGGACGAGATGGACGTATTTGCTGCCATGGGAATTTCTGGCTTTGGGAAAAGCATCCAGAAGAAGGAGCTTGACCCATCGCGGTTCGACAAGAACAAGCGAGACGAGGT
>Ga0247741_1001413_pt1 | contig 13374 bp, 16 predicted proteins | sample UWRJL213509R2_FD_180945 | JGI IMG/M metagenome (GOLD analysis project Ga0247741, IMG submission 180945) | Plant litter microbial communities from Arlington Agricultural Research Station in Wisconsin, United States - UWRJ-L213-509R-2 | ecosystem: Environmental > Terrestrial > Plant litter >... | reverse complement strand
TCCGTACGACCCTTTTGAAAGGCACGCATCTTCGTGGCTTACTGACTTTGAGGTGGTGCTGCTGACATTGGATTCAGATATCACGATTGTACGACATGGCATTGATAGCAATGGATGCCATCTGCATATTCATGTGTTTACGTTTGGTTTGTCGAAGTAACAAAAGCCAGTGAGGCACGCCGTTTCGTTTGAAAGCTGCGCCGTGATCCCGGAAGGCACGATACTTGATATCTGCTGTGAATGAAAGCTTGACAGCTAGTTCGAGGGCAGAAAGGTACTTAGTGGTGTTTCGAGTTGTCGGTGTGTGCAATGACCACAAAAGGCGAAATTGATAGATCAAGATGGTCCCAAGTATCATAAAGTCAAGAGAAGAATGATGCTGGAGGAAGCCGAGAATAGGTTGTTTGTGAGGTGTATAGGCACTTGCCAAAATAGAATGATGTCGTCTAGAGCTCTAATTTCTTTGCTGCTGAGATGCCGAGGGCATGTTTTGACGTCTCCGAGTCATAAGCTTGTCCCGTCCTGGGACGCAATCTTGAAGGTCTCGATCGTCTAGTCCAATTTCGCCGTCTGAGCGACAGTTCCGGGAGCTTTACTCTACCGTTCTAGATCCACAGTGGCGGCGAAGCGAAACGGACGAGGAGGATTGGCCAAATCATGTGCCACCCTGCTCATAGAGGCGTTCATGTGAGATGTAGTCGGCGACCTCCTCTGTAACAAAATTCCTCCAGACAGGAGGTTCTCCACCTTTGGGTTCCAAGCCGTCTCTCCCAATGACACTTCGAACTGCGCTCGAGCTGTAGGTGCTCAAGTTTTCTCCGATGTCAATTATTGCGATTCGCCCTGCGTCCTCAAACTCCTTCGACAACTCCAAGGCTTTGGCTGCTTCCGTTTCCCCTGGTGAGTTCAATGTGGCGGGGGGTGCAAACACGCGTTTTGCGCATGCGACACGGGAATTATCTCCTTCAGGACCGGGTGCGAATAATTTACGCAGGGAAGCCATCATGGCGCTCTCGGAGGGGTAGTACCGGGTAGAGAAAAGTCGTTCCAATGTGTCCAGGCCGACCAAGAACGTAAGTTCAACGTCGTCCGCGGGGGGTTGAAGGGAGAGGGTGGCGAACCTGTGTTTGAGAAAATCAAGTAGGGCTTCAGACTTGCCTACAAATGTAGGTTCGTCGACGATGGCGATTGCCACATTAGAATGAACTTCCCGCTTCGACAATTGTGGGATGATGATGCGTACGTCCTTCGCAAGGAGCGACATCATCTCCAGCCGTTGAAGGTAGGTGGCATCTCCTGGCTTCAATGACTTGTCTACATTTTTAACAGATAGAAGTAGTAATTTCGCGTCATAGTCGTGTCCGTTGTCTTCCTTGGCCCAGTCATCGGGTCTGCCAGCGTTGGCCAAGGCAAGATGTGCCAGAGTTGGAGGGTTGAAGGAAGAATCGAGGATAGCAATTCGTGTTGGGGCCTTTGAATTAGGGTGACTTTCTGAGTATGAAAGTGGCCAACAAGCATGTGAGGCATAAATCAGCTCTACGGGTGGTTTCGAGGCACCGCTCTGAAGGCGTTGTAAAAGCTTTTGTGCTGATTGGCGAATGTTGAGCATGTTGTTGTTGTCTTTTCCTAGGGTGGCATGGGTTTCAGAATTGCCCGACATACGACTGAGATCGCTGATGGAAGTGGTTGCAGGGCAAATGACAGTGTGGTTGAAATTCACGCTCTAGAGATTAGATTGGGCGTGACTCGGCCGCGACCGAAGATAATCATCACGAAGCTCGAGTTGAGCGTCAAGTCAGCTTGTTATTATCCTCCATGTCGGTCTCACTAGCCAAAGACGATGATGGGTTTATCACCCCAAGTAGGTCTCGAAGCTTGTCGGACGCGTCGAGCTCACTCATACCAGTTCAGCCGTAGCCCCAAAGGCTGCTCCAGCACCAGATGCGGGGCCGAGTGTACCTCCAGCTGGATCGGGTACGTGCAGGTTCAGTTTGGGCCACAAAAATGGTAGTTTGACGCGTGAAATAGCTGCGAATAGTGATTTGTTCGCGTCATCGTTCGAAGTAACGGTACGAGAAGCCCCTGATAGTTCAAGAGCGCCTGCAATGACTCACGAAATTCTGCCTTGCAGGTCACATTAGCCGACCAGCAGGGGAATCCAAACTCCCCACTGTACAGCGCGAAGACATTCCAGGAACTCGGGCTGTAGGTCTTTGATGGATTCAAGCTGTATGCAATGTGTTCAAGCTAGCATTGTCAGACACCCCGATCTTCTGAAAGGTCTCTTCTCCATGGGTTTCGACAAACCATCGAAGATCCAGGAGAAAGCACTCCCTCTTCTTCTCGCAGACCCGTCAGTGGCTCAAGGCTCCACTCTTTATGCCCTTCTAATGGTAGCACGTTTCGTCTAGACCCACCAACATGATCGGTCAATCACAATCGGGAACAGGCAAGACTGCCGCCTTCGTACTAACGATGCTGAGTCGGGTAGACTTTGACCTTCACAAGCCCCAAGTACGTCCGCATACATTTCTCACTTTATATAGAAATAAACAAATCAATCTTTCCAGGCGCTTTGTCTTGCTCCATCGCGCGAACTGGCTCGTCAAATCATGTCGGTGATCACGGCTATGGGGAAATACACCAATGTCCAGACAGAGTACGCGATCAAGGACAACCTACCAAGGGATGCCACCAACATCACAGCCCAGATTATCGTTGGAACCCCCGGAACAATGATGGATTTGCTGAGGCGCAAGGTGAGTTCTTGGTCAATGCCGGGCATATGAACACCTAGTAATGAGATTCTACCAGGTCATCGACAACTCGCATATAAAGGTCTTCGTCCTCGACGAAGCCGATAACATGCTTGACCAAGACGGGTTGGGCGAACAAACTCTTCGCGTCAAGAAGTAAGTGCTTTTGCAAGAAATTATCACACGACTTGCTGACTTACCAGTCATTTAGTCTCCTGCCCCGCAAACCCATCCAGATTATCCTCTTCTCAGCCACATTCCCGGACATTGTCCGGTCCTTCGCCTCCAAATTTGCCCCTAATGCCAACAAGATCGAGCTGCAGAAGGAGGAGCTCAGTGTCGAGAACATCCGGCAGTTCTACATGGACTGCCGGAACGAGGAGCACAAATATGATATCCTTGTTTCTCTATATCAACTTCTGACAATCGGGCAAAGTATCATCTTCTGCCAGGTGCGTCGAGTTGTTGTCAGAGGAGAGGTTGTACTAACGATTACCCCGCCCAGCACCGACACACTGCTGACCGAATCTCACAACGAATGACCGCTGAAGGCCACAAAGTCGCGTCGCTACACGGAGCAAAAGATGCTGGCGAGCGTGATGCAATTATCGATCGATTTCGTGAAGGCCGTGATAAGGTCGGTGCTCTTTCGATTATTGAAATATGAAGGTCTTACCATTCTCCACTAGGTCCTAATCACCACGAATGTCATTGCCCGAGGAATCGACATCATGCAGGTTAACATGGTCGTCAACTATGATCTGCCCTTGATGAACGAGCGTATCAAGGGCGCAGACGAGAGGCCTGACATTGAGACATACATCCATCGGATTGGTTAGTCTGCGAATCTGTGTAGTGTTACTGTTAAATTTGTCCAAAGGTACTAATTTTATTCAAAGGTCGAACTGGCCGTTTTGGTCGCAAGGGTATCTCGATCAACTTCGTGCACGACAAAAAAACCTGGCTACAGATGGAGCAGATCGAGAAGGCGCTTGGAAGAAAGATTATGCGGATAGAGACCAACGATGTCGACGAGATGGAAGAGGTACGTTTATAACCCCTAGCCTACCCTCGAAACTAACTTTACCTTGACATTTCCTAGAAAATGAAGCAGGCCTTGAAGTAGCTAAAGTAGATCAGTAACTACGAATTTTCATGAGTTGTCATGAGTTGATGAGGATCTGTCATGTTAATTGTGCAGAACGATCGGACCGAGTGAACGAGGAAAGTAAGTCTATTGATGATGCATTATAATGATGACAGCAGAGATGTATGTTGGTAGTACGATGATATGAGGTCTATGGCAGGAAAAACTATACGACAGATACACGGCGGATGAGAGTTCATGAGGCTTGAGCGAAGGCGATAGCAGTAGTCTCGGAGTGGCTGAGGGAGATCAAAACCTTCGAGATGCCCTTCCCTTCGGCTTGGGTCTTCGCGTCACCATGCAGGCGAACGGTGGGGACACCAGAGTCGTCGTTGAGGATTTCGATGTCCCTCATGGCAGCCGCGGCTCCCTTGGACTTGACTCCAAGGGACTTGAACACAGCCTCCTTTCCAGCCCAACGAGCAGCGAATGATGAAGCAGGAGAGGGTTGAGCGCGACAGTAAGCGATCTCAGCCTCGGTGAAATTGCGGGTGACGAAGGTAGGGTTTTGAGATGGGACAGCAGAGATGAGTTCTAAAATCAAGATCATTAGCCTTTTGAATTTTCCCGGTACTGAATATATAATATACCTTGATCGATGCCAACACCGAGGGAGGAGCTACCAGCTTGAAGTATGTCTGATGTAGTCTTCACATTCGCAAGGTCAAGAGGAGCTGCAGTTGGTAGTTTCCCTTTGAAGGAGTACTCGCGGGTCTTGGGATCGAACGTAGCGCGAGCCAAGGAATTGAGCAGGACCTTGTTCTCCATGTCGCCGAGATATGGTGGATGGTCCTTGATCTTGACCAGCGAGTTCTTGATCATCATGTCGCTCATCGCCTTGTACGACTGAAGAGCACGGACGCGGTTAAGCTTCTTGTATTGCTCGTATTGCGCGGGCTCAACAGCACCAAGAAGGTAACGAGGATGGATGACCATGGCTGTTCCACCAACCTGTCCGAAACCAAAGGAGGACTATGACAGCGACTTAGCATACGATTACCGCAAGGAACGAAAATTCAACTCACCATAACACCTGCACGAAGACCGTCTGTGTGAATTGACTTCGACGGGAACATTAAGAATTGACGATCTTGGAAGTGGGAGTCGATGTTGCTAGAAATGGGTTTAATTAGACATGTAAAGATTATGATCGCATTGTTACTTACTCGCTGTTGCGATTTCCAGGAATGATGCCAGAATTAACTGTTTGCAATAGACCGGCCATTTGCCAGGCAGCTGCACCTCCCTTGGCGTGTCCGAGGAGACTCTTTTGCGCCATGATGGGGCAAGCATTACCAGGAGTGCGTGAGATGGTCGCGAAAACATCGTTCCAGATGCGGGTCTCGTTCTCCTCCTGAAGTGAGACGTCAGTCATGTTACACCGTGGAACCTCAGATGATACTCACGTTAGCGGTAGTACTAGTACCATGGATAGAAAGGACGCCAATGTCGTCAGCAGTTAGACCCCAGACCGCCAATGCTCGTCGGAGAGGAGCAACTGTTGGGTCCGAACCTTCCAGCATACCATACATGCCAAGCGCGTCCTTCTCTTGCCTCGCGGCTTCTTTCTCGAGATTTGCGACACGAGATGCAACGTAGTCCTCGTCGACAACTTCCTTTTGACTCTTACGGAATTCAATCTCCTCTTGGAGTTGAGCTTGCTCGTGAGAAAGCCATTGCGAGATCTGAGTTCGGCGGAAAGAGAGTTGTCGTGAACGGTACTTGAAGTCGAGAATCGGGAGAGGATGCTTGGCTTTGACTTCACGTGCGATTGTAAGGGCACCACGACCAGGGGCAGGAACAGATCGACCGGCTTTGTCACTAAAATTAGGAGAGAGAGAGTTCAGCAGATGAAGCAGTGTTAACAGAGACGCACGTACGTCGAAGTGGATGTGAAGGCAAGAATACCACGAATAGGAGCCCCGAGTTCGAGAGCCGTCTTGGCGCTCATCACGACGTGAACACCAGTTCCTTGTGATTCCATGAACTATAGTGATATATTAGCTGACTGCTGAAGTGACTTTAAAACGCGACTTACCCCTGCACGTGTGCTTGTAGCAGGTCGGGACATCTCAGTGGGTTCACGACCCATCGCGAATTCAGTCTCAGCATTGGAGGTGGCCTTCATCTGTGCGAATTCGTAGGAACCTTCTTCGCTGAGATCGTCGTAGCCTCCGGCTAGCATAACCTTCGCCTTTCCAGATAGAATGCAGTCGGCCGCAATTTCGAGAGATTGAAGAGCAGTCGCGCTGAAGTGAGGTTCGATCAATTTTGAACAACATTTGAGAGGGTCGGCAAGACATACCAAGCACCGACGGGAATTTTGACCGGTCCACTGGCAGACATTAAGAGGAGGTTGACCCACCCAGCCGTGGTATTGATGAACCTGGACATGGAGCATAAGAAGCCTTAAAAGAAAGATGTTTGAGATCACTTACGTTTCCTGGAAGATATCGTTTTGGACATGCTTTTCGTCCCGACGATCCTTGAACATCTGGGCCAAACTACTGACGCCTCCCATTCCACTACCAATGCAAGTACCGACGTCCGAAGGATGCATGTGCTGGTACAGCTCATATGGATCGGTGATGCCCGACGCGTTGAGAGCCTCAGCAGCGGAGACCAAAGCCCAAAGTGTTGCGCGGTCGGTCTGGGCGACAATGTCGTCGGGGATGCCATATCGTCCGGCAGCCCATCCAGTTGGAATCTGGCCAGCGACAGTACGAGTGAACTTGAATGCCTTAGGGACGAATATGATAGCGCCTTTCTTGAACTTCGCAAACCAGTGGCCGCCTTCACCAGCCCAAATGTCGCACTTGTCGCCATGTTGCATCTTGTACTTCTCTGCTTCACTGTCGGACACCTCGATGGGTTCGAGGTCGTGGATAAGCTCAACCTCTTGGTTGAAGATCTTCTTGTGAGGATCGTAGCCACGGAATAGCTCAGGTTCTTAGGAATATTCAGTAGATGTGGCGCTATGACAACGTAATACTCACCAACAATACGAACACCACCATGGGTAAGGATGTCCTTTTCGTAACGACCTTTGATGTCCTTATCATCAATCGGCTCATTCGTCTTGCTGTCAACCCATCCGACATATAGAGATCCGTCCTTCAAGCGGCCGTCGAAGTGCTTAATGAAGCCCATCATCCATGCCATTTCGATGCCACCTTCGATTGTGAACTCCCCGCGAACTTCCATCTCCCATCGCGTACGGGAACTACCCCAAGGACCAACTTCGCCATACCCGGTGATGACGACGACCTTTTCAAGATCAATCAGACCACGGAGGTGCGACAGCTGGCTCAAAGAGGATGAAGACTCGAGAGCAGGGAAATCGAAGGTGAAGTTGGCGCGGGGTAAGACATCAACAGTCTGCAACAGGCGCTCAGCTTCGATGCCGTTGATCACCTTGAAATCAGCAGAGTTATCACGAGCAATAGCACGGCGTAGGTCTGCCTTCTTGTTGAGTTGAGTACGGATGCGGGTTGTGATGTCGGCCAGGTCAGGAAGGCGATCCATTCCACCATTAAGGTCAGCCCAGATAGGTTCAACCTGCGTGATTGAGAAGAGAAGGGGGTGCATAAGGCCAAGAATGTTGAAGCCCATCTCCTTCGCCGAGAAGGTGCGAACGCCATAGCCCTCTAGTTCATGTGCCACAATATTTGTAGGAGCCATGAGGCCAGTTCCGCGAGTCCAGCTGATTCCACGTCAAACAGGATCAGTCGTAAAGAAAGTAATCAACTCACCCAATGACAGCACCGGCAAGGCACAGATATTCACCCCAGCTCTCAGAGGCCCATCGCTGAAACAACGTCTCGAGAGATATCTTAGATTCCGAGTAGAGACCGTCGTTTCCAAACAAACCGTGGTTCGGAGACAGTGGGAGGATGACTTGAGTAGGTCGGGTGACGAATGCTCGGCTAGCCTTCTTGTTCTTTACGGCGCCTAAGATACGAAGTAAATTGACGAGCATCATGCGGTGAGCAAGCTCTGAACGATCGTCGAGTCCGTCAATTTCGCGCCCGTTCTCGGGAATGCCGGCAAATGGAAGGATGTAGTCCAAATCCATGCCCAGAGTGCTGTAGATATAGTCAACAAGCGCTTCGACATCTTGTTTGGAACCTTGATTAAAGGGAACAACTGTGAGGGCCGAGCCGCGACTTCCAAGCGAGTGGTAGATGGACTGATAGTACTCGACCGTCTTCCGATTGTAGCTGGATGTTGTGATAACGACATGAGCACCACCAGCAAGAAGGCCCTTGAGAACTTCGACACCGATAGAACCCTTGCCGACACCAGTGAGAAGAGCGTTCTTGTCCTTGAAAGTTGTGCCAGAGGTAGCGATTTCGTGGAGGATGTCCAAATATACGCCTGTGAGATTGCTGCTGTATTCCCAGTTGCTGCCAACTTTGCGTTTCAGGTGAAGGAGTGGGATCTTGTCGGAGGCGATCGAAGTGACTGCATTGACGCCGGTGATGTGAGGACGGAGGAATTGAGATGATGAGCGACGACTGCGGGGGGTATTGCGGGCGGCGGCTTCCTCCTCAGGGTTCTTGTGGAGAGATTTAACGACACCTTCATATAAGCCTTTGATGCGGTTCTTCTGGTCGGAGCTAATCTCGGGAAGAGACTTCACGATTGTCCATAGCTTCATGACGTCGTCCTGAACTTTTTGAACATTGACGGGACCCGAGACAGTATCGCACTGAGCCATTTCCTCGACATATGCCTCCAGCTTGCGGACGTTTTCACGAACGACCTCAGAATATTTGATTTCGCCCTTCTCGGTGACCGTGGTGTGAGGAGCGGTAGGGAATGTCACTAAAATAAATCAGCGATCAAACCAAAAGTCAGGACGAAGAATAGAAAGTATGTACCATCCTTATAGACAGGAGGATGACCAATCACTTCGCGAGTGTTGTCGATGAGCTCCTGTCCGAACTCCTTGGCCAGCTTGTAGTTCTCGCCCTTAGCAGGATCGCATCCGTTGACGTAGTATTGCATATAGAGCAGAAGGTCTGGATCAGCGCGATTGAGAAGTGCGATGCAACGAGCCGTGATCTCCCGATCGACCGTGGTCAAACGTCCGTGAATGATATCGTAGAACATAAGAAGTGCATCTTGACGCGCCCAGTTCCAAGACGAGTCGAAGTGGCGGGCTTTCAGAGGATCGAACCGTGGTTGAATGCCGTCGATGTATGCATCGCCGTGTTCGCGAGTGATGCTATCCAATCTCGCTTGCAGAGTGGCATTGCTAGCTTTCTCTCGGTCGAATGCAAGTTCCCCGGCCCGTGAATCGCGGCCCAGGTAGCGCATGTAGAGCTCGATGTGCTGAGCTGCAAACTTATTCTGGTCGGCCTGGAACTTGAGGAACTCCTCGCTGTTGATCGTGGCGCCACCTCCACCTCCACCACCTCCTCCAGCAGCTCCAGGAGCAGACAATGAAATACCAGAACGCTGGGCGTACACCGAAACAACTCCATCGATCCATGCTTTCGCCTCCGCCTCCGATCCAATGCGTTTGGCCGGTTCGAAAGTTGTCCCGAGGAGAAGTACACCGTCGGCTCGTGAAGGGCCAAGACCCCAGGTCTTCGCAAGATAGGACTTGATAGCAGTCGAGTTGAATCCACCAGGCATCTTTCCACCAACTAGACGAGACACAAGACTAGTGCTGTATTTCCCAAGGGATCCGGTACCTGCAAGGGAGGCGCCAAGCTCTTCGAGAGGTAGCTCTTCACCTTTCTCCGGCGCGGACGCGAATTCTTGTTGAAGATCACCAAGAATTTCGTTCTGAAGGGTTGATTTGCCTCCGACGAGATCTTTAATAGTCTTGGAGAGTGGGATTTCGTCGACCTTCTTCTTGAGCTTTTGGGCAACAATAACGAGCAGAACGTCGACAGGCTTGATGGGAACATCTTCGATACTGGCGACGGGTCCAGATGGCGCAGCGGCAGCGACAGGTGCAGCAGCGGCAGCAGCAGGTGCAGAGGGAGCCGCAGGAGTAGCGGCTGTGGATTCCTCGGGGGCAGGCGCTTCGGCTTCATCTTCGTAGTGGTAGTAAACCTCCTTCACATTTTTAGCGTGGCAAAGGATGGCACGGTTGATATTCAAGGCGCCGTCGACGCCCTCATACTTCGCCTTGAGGGTTCGGGAGGCCATACCAGTGAGGGTGGGCGATGGACCGATTTCAATGAGACGCTCGAAATTGTAGGAGGCGAACAAGAGATCCTGGGTTTTGATCCAGCGAACAGGAGAAGCAAACTGATAGGAGAGAAGCTCAATAAGGATGATCCAGGCGAGTTTTTGACGGTTCCCTGGGAGGGCCCAGTTATCCTCCTCCCAATTGCTGAGGACCTTGTCGAGCTTGGGAGACGAGGTTTGATCATAAATAATCTGAGCATACTCGCGAGAGACCTCAAAAGGCTTTGCAATGAGATTGGGAATGTATTTGCCAACGATGAGGTCCGGGTTGAGATTGTGAGGGCTGATCTTTTTCGAAAGATCTAAATCATCATAAGCCAGGTAACAAGAGCAGACAACGCAGACAACCTACATGCTCGGAAAGGCATAACACCAGCCCACAGATAACGAGAGTGGAATGGCACGTCGATACCAGGCAGGGGGATCGTGGCAAACCCACGTTCGAGCTTGATGTAACCTTCAGCCTTCTGCTGCTCCTTGGCCTTGTCGAAACAAGATTTGGAAATATCTCCAAGCATTTCTTTGACCTTCTCTACCGAGAAGGTCTCTGCAAGCTATAGAGAGTGTTAGCGACGTCCTGGCCAACGAGCGAATATACATACCTTGGCTATGTCGATCTTTTTGATCTTGAGATAGTTCAAGACGTTGGTCATGGTCTGGAGAGCAACCAGTTCTCCGGCGCAGACATATTGTTGGCCCTAATAACGATCGTGAGTCAGGTGAAAGATATAAAATGGATGCAACTAACCTCGACGTTGTAGTTGACAATTTCGAGTAGACAACCAGTGACAGTCGCAATGTTGTCAACAACTTCTCGGAGGGCGGAATCAGTGAAAGAGGGCGAAATGCGACTCGGGTTGACAGCACACATGGCATAGTTTGAACGGTTGTCCGAATCACGCTCCACGGCACGCTGCATAGTAATACCGCGATAGAAGACGACATCGACGAGTGCGGCAATAGGGAAAAGGTCGGCAATCGCAGCTAGGGCAGAGTACTCTCCTAGAGAGTGTCCTGCAAAGGCGCAGTCTTTCTGCACGTATCCCTTAGACCGCATGTCCTCGAAAGCCGCCTTCTCGGTGACTACAAGGGCGATCTGAGCAAATTGAGTGGCAAAAAGAAGACCATCGGGATGGCTGAACGTGTACTTGTGCGTTCGAATGTTGATGTCAGCGAAGAGAGGCATCGTCTTGATACGCCCATCCCTGTCGAAAGTGTCGTAGGTCTTATCCATGTACCGTTGACGGATAGCCTGGCCTTTGATACCACCGAAATGGATAGTCTTCTCCTTGGGGTTGTCTTTCACAATTTCCACAATGGAGAATCCATACACGGAAAGAAGATGGGCATCAGCTCCATCCCAGACAGCACGAGCTGCAGGAGAGGTGTTGTACAAGTCCATCCCCATGCCGGCCTCTTGCGATCCCTGACCAGTGAAGACATAAACAGTGGTAGGTTGTAACACTTCGGCGGAGCCCTGCAGGACCTTCTCGCCGCGACTGTTGGAAGTCTCGATGTTGACGACGATCTTGCCATCTCGCATACCAGTATGGCGCACTTTAACCTCTAGATCATCACCTGGAAGGACCATGCCGACAAAGTTGACGTTGTATCTGAGAACTATGATTAGCTAACGGTTCGAAGGGAATGGATTTTACATACGCAATAACACGTTCAGGCTGTCCTTTGGCAACAACGGTCTCAACATAGCGACGAGTGGCAGCACTAGACCAGAGACCGTGCGTGATTGTAGCAGGGAGAGCGGCGTAGTCGGAGAAGTAGGGGTTGATGTGAATGGGATTGAAGTCTCCAGAAATCTTAGAGTAGGGTTCATTGGTGAGAGGAGCGTTGAAGGTGGTGATGACGTCGGAGCTCATGGTGTAACCGTCGTTGGGCAGGGTAGTCTGAAGACCTTGAAGAGTTCCATGGCGTTGAAGATAGGCCAGAACAGGGTTGCCTTGCGAATCATCCTGCTGGAAGTCGACAGAGCCAACCTTGACGAGCCCTTTGACATGATTTCGGACAAAAATGTCGCCTGAAACCGAAACATTGCGGTACGCAGTCTTATCCTTGAAAGAAAACTGGGATTGAATGCGGAAGGTGAGAGGAGTACCAGCGACTAGGGGTGTTGTCTCGCTTTCCCACTCGAACCACTCTTTGGATTGCAAGACTCCAACATCAGCATCGGTTTCGAGCGGAACAAGGTAGTCGGGTTCTTCGATGGTGTCGAATGTGTTCTCATAGTCGGTGAACCGGCCACGGTACAAGAAGGCAGAGACAACTTCGATGACCTGTTTGCCGTGACGATAGACGTGACCCTTAACCTTGACGACTTTGCCTTCATTGGAGTTGATTACTGATACGATCTGAGCTTCAGCCTTGCAGACATCTCCCACTTGAAGCGGCTTGGCTCCATCGACCATGCGGAAGCCGTTGGAAAGGTGCACAAGCTTCAGAAGATCTCCATCGATCGCGGACGGGAAGATAGACTTCATGATGGCCTACGGACAAATCAGTGTAAGTGGGAAACAGATAAATAGAGCCGCTGTCAACATACCTGCCAGCCAGTAACAATGGCGAAGTCCATTGGGGCTTGCACCTGCTCGTTCCTCACCGTCTTGAACCTTTCACCTTGGTTGCCGACCACAGCGCAGAATTGCTCAACATCCTCAGCAGCAATGGTGACCTCCGGACCAACAAACTTGTCGCGGATGTTAATAGATGGAAGCACCTCATTATCACCGTACCACAACTTCCAGTAGAACGACTTGATGCGATCGTTGCGACCAGTGGCAATCTCGTGAATCGGAGCGAAACCTTGAGAAGGCTTGTACTGGAACTTGAGTGCGAGGGGGATTGAGCTGCCACGGCGTTCCTCAAAGATGTTAATGTCAATCAGTTGGGTCGATGCGGAGTAGATGATCTCCAAAGCCTTGAAGTCAGTGATGTGTTCACCATAGGATCTTGCAGCTCCGAAGACAGTGAGGGACGAAGGGACACCATTTTCAGATTTCACGACGACGGTTTGACCAGCTCGAGGGGCAAGGACGCGACGAAGAGGATTGTCGAGGTACGCGGTGCCCTGGACGATCGTAGTGGAGGTCAAGAGCGCGCGCAACCAGCTCAATTCCGAGCCGGCTAAAGTCTCAAGCCATGCGGAAGTCTCAGGGAGCGTAGAGGAAACCTTGTAGGTGACAGAGCCAGAGGCCTCCGTGCGAGTAACGCCCTTGATACCCTTGACGGTCTTGGGGGCAGCAGCCAAGT
>Ga0247741_1001411_pt1 | contig 13378 bp, 15 predicted proteins | sample UWRJL213509R2_FD_180945 | JGI IMG/M metagenome (GOLD analysis project Ga0247741, IMG submission 180945) | Plant litter microbial communities from Arlington Agricultural Research Station in Wisconsin, United States - UWRJ-L213-509R-2 | ecosystem: Environmental > Terrestrial > Plant litter >... | reverse complement strand
CCAACAGGCACTTCCAGAATACGACCGGTACATTTACATTTTTGACCTTCGGCTACACCGCGGTAGTCGCCGAGAATTACTGCACCTACGGAGTCGCGCTCCAGGTTCAGTGCCATCCCGTAAACGCCGCCTTCAAATTCAATCATCTCGCCGTACATTACGTCGGCCAGACCGTGAATACGAATAATACCGTCAGTTACGGAAACGACGGTACCCTCGTTTTTTGCTTCTGTTGAAAACTCAAGACCCGCAATACGCTGCTTGATAATTTCACTGATTTCAGAAGGATTCAGTTGCTGCATGCTCTGTTCCTCGATCCTAAAGTTAGGATTTCAATGCTTCGGCGAGTTTCGCCAAGCGGCCACGGACTGAACCGTCGATTACCATGTCACCGGTGTGAATAACCACACCGCCCAACAGACTCTTATCAACCGAGCTGTTCACGTCAATCTTACGATTCAATTTGGCGCTTAGTGATTGAGCCAATTTGTTAATCAAGTCAACAGGCAACTCGTAGGCTGCTGTGATCTCAACTTCGATTGTTTTTTCTTGCTGGGCTTTCATCTTGGCGAACAAGTCGCGGATGTAAGGCAACAAAGCTAAACGCTTGTTGCGAGCAAGGGTTTGGATGAAGTTTTTTACTTTCTCATCCAAACTGTCACCAATTACTTGTACAAACACAGAAGCTTTTTGCTCTGCAGATAAACCGGATGTGGCCAAAGCCTTTTTCACCTGATCTTGCTCTGCGACGGCGGCTGAAACTTCCAGTGCTTCAAACCAGGACTGCAAACTATTGGCAGTCAAGGCGTATTCAAATGCAGCTTTGGCGTAAGGTCTTGCCAAGGTAGTTGGTTCAGCCATATCAACCTCAATTACAATTCAGCAGCGAGTTTATTTACCAACTCGTTGTGAGCATTTTGATCGATAGAAGATCCCAAAATCTTTTCTGCACCAGCCAGCGCAAGTACTACCACTTTGCTGCGCAATTCTTCTTTTGCGCGGCTGGTAGCTTGTTCAATTTCGGCTTGCGCAGAGGCTTTAACACGACCAGCTTCAACAAGGGCTTTTTCTTTTGCTTCTTCAACAATTTCAATTGCGCGCTTGTTAGCAGAGTCGATAATGGCCGCAGCTTCTTTCTTTGCAGAAGTTAGTTGTTCAGTCACTTTTTGTTTAGCCAACTCAAGATCTTTTTCAGCCCTATCCGCAGCCTGAAGGCCATCAGCGATACGCTTGGTACGCTCAGCCATTGCCGCAACAATGGGTGGCCACACAAAACGGCTCGTCAGATAAATAAAGATGGCAAACGCCACCATTTGGCCAATTAACGTTGCATTAATGTTCACGTTTAAATGCCTTTGTTAAAGGGTTTAATTATGTTGCGTGGATTAAGAGCCAACAACAGCGAACAGGATGTACAGGCCAATAGCAACACCGATAATTGGCAATGCATCGATCAGACCCATTACAACGAAAAATTGAGTACGTAACAAAGGAATCAATTCTGGTTGACGCGCCGCGCCTTCCAAAAACTTACCACCTAAAATACCTACGCCGATTGCAGCGCCAATAGCACCCAAACCGATCGCAAGGGCACCTGCCAAATATAAAAAAGCTGTTGCTTCAGTCACTGTATTTCTCCTACAAAGTTAAAGTTAAAAAGTTAAAACAAAAAAACAAAATCAAAACAAAAAATTAGTGCTGCTCATCGGTTTGATAAGCCAAACTCATATACACGATGGTCAACACCATGAAAATCAACGCTTGTAAATAAATAATCAACAAATGGAAAAGTGCCCATACTACCTGCACAACAATTGCAATACTCGCGAATAACCAACCAGCACCATACATAATGGCAACCAGAATAAAAATGATTTCGCCTGCATAAAGGTTGCCGAATAAACGAAGCCCGAGAGATACCGGCTTGGATAACAAAGTAGGTAACTCAAGCACAAAGTTGAAAGGGATAAAAATTGCTTGGATAATAGGGTTGCTGTTGCTGAAGGGGTGAAGTGTTAATTCTTTAATGAAACCCAATAAACCTTTTTGAGTAATGCTATACCACAAGATTAATGCGAATACACAAAGTGCCATACCGAGCGTAATATTTGGATCAGAAGATGGTACAACCTTGAAGAAAACTTCATGCGGGTTAGCACCTAGTTGCACACCAATTTTTTTAGCTATTTCAGGTAAAAGATCAATTGCTAACAAGTCCATGGAGTTCATCAAAAGCACCCACACAAAAATCGTCAATGCTAAAGGCGCAATCATCTTATTTTTGTAAGGAAACATACCGTTAACGTTGCTTTCAACCAATTCAACAGCACTTTCCACTACGTTCTGCATACCAGTGGGAGCATCGCTGGTAACCTTTTTAGCAATTCCACGGAAAACTAAAAAGAACACTAAGCCCAGAAATAACGACCAACCCATGGTATCGACGTTAATCGCCCAAAAACCCATAGATTTAGCTTCCGCACCATTAGCGGCAAAGGTCCAAGTTCCATCAGGCAACTGACCGTAGGTTAAGTTGGTTAAATGGTGCTGAATATACTGTGATGAAGTGAGCGCTTCAGCGTGCTCAACTGCGTGTTCAACGTCTGACATCTGTGTAATCCCAATCAAAATGAAAAAACTTTTTGCATCAACCTCGGCGAGCACTCTTATTTTTTAAGAGCCGGCTGCGAGCCAAGGGATATGCCCACACCGTGCATTGCACCAGGGCGTAGGTCAGAAAAATCAGGAGCGCATTATTCGCTTGTCTAAAGAGCGCAATCTTTTTGAATAAGATCAAAAATAGCAGCGCTGTCACTACAAACTTACCAATTTCACCTACGTAAAACGCAGCTAACATCTCCCCCGGCGGTTTTCCCAACGCAGGGCGAAAGGCAACAATCGCAAGCCAGAAGTTAGCTAACGAACAAATCATTCCACCAGACAGGATTACGATTGCGACTTGGCTACCGAATACCAGACCTACCAGGGCCAGCACGCAGCTTACTAATACTTGTGCGGCGACAATCTGCAATGCAAAGGCGCGGCCTTTTGGCTCTACGCGGGACGAATTGGCTGGACTCGTCAACATGCTTGTCTCTTGGATTGTCTAAAAGCCGTTATTACTTTGAGTAACAACCTCATTTACCGCTCAATTTTGGCGCAGGCATTATAGTGACAAAGGTCACGCGCAGCAACCACACCACTGCTGCATTTTGATCATAAAATAGCTCAGGCGCCGCTATTTGTAATTTTTTAAATTGGCACTACTGGATATGGACCAAAATGCCATCCAATTCATCTAACGAGTTGTAGCTAATGACCAATTTGCCTTTACCCTTAGTGCCTTGCTGAATTTCCACCGCTGCCCCCAATTTCTCAGAAAGGCTGTTTTCCAAACGGCGAATATCCGCTGAAGGTGTGGCATCAGGTTTGATTTTTTCGTCTTTTTTGCCTTCCTGATAAACGCGCACCAAAGCTTCGGTTTGACGAACCGATAATCCCTTGGCGACGATTTGGCGAGCGATGTCACGCTGAACATTGGCTTCCAACGTTAGAATCGCGCGGGCGTGACCCATTTCCAAATCGCCATGTTCAAGTAAGGTTTTCACTTCTTCGTTAAGCGCAATCAAACGCAGCAAGTTGGTCACAGTCGCGCGGGATTTACCCACCGCTTGCGCCACTTCCGCATGGGTTAATTCGAACTCATCCTGCAGGCGCTTCAATGCAACCGCTTCTTCAATCGGATTTAAATTTTCGCGCTGGATGTTTTCAATCAGCGCCATGGCGATGGCCGCTTCATCCGGCACTTCGCGAATGACAACCGGAATGCGATCCAATCCGGCAATTTGCGTGGCGCGCCAACGGCGTTCGCCAGCGATAATTTCGTAGCGACCTTCGCCAATCGAACGCACCACAATCGGCTGCATTACGCCCTGGGCCTTGATCGATTCGGCTAATTCTTCCAGCGCTTCCTGATTCATATCGCGGCGCGGTTGGTATTTTCCGCGTTGAATTAATTCAATCGGTAAATGCGCAAGCTTGCCATCGCGGTAATCAAATTTTGTATCGGCCTCGCCGGGCACAACCGGCATATCCGGCGCAGGCGATGTAACACCAAGACCCGCACTCAAAAGTGCATCCAATCCTTTTCCCAAGCCTTTGCGTTTTGTCGACATCTGAAATAAACCTTATCAATTTTTAGTGTGCGGTTTCAGCCGCAGGAACTGCTTTTTCCGCCGCTTCATTGCGACGCAGAATTTCACCAGCGAGGGCGAGATAAGCAATGGCACCTTTGGACTGGCGATCAAACGCCAATACCGGCATACCAAAACTGGGCGCTTCGGCGAGCCGCACATTGCGCGGAATACAGGTGCGATAAAGTCTATCGCCAAAGTGTTGCGTTAATTGTGCAGACACATCGTTGGTCAAACTGTTGCGCGGATCATACATGGTGCGCAGCAATCCTTCGATTTTTAATTCGGGATTCAACACGCGTTGAATTTGGTTGATGGTATTGACTAACGCCGATAAACCTTCGAGCGCATAGTATTCGCATTGCATGGCGATAATCACACCGTTGCACGCCGTCATCGCATTAAGCGTGAGCATGTTGAGTGAAGGCGGGCAATCAATCAAAATATAATCAAAATCGTCGCGCACTTGATTAAGCGCATTTTGTAAACGACGCTCTTTGTTTTCGAGCGCGAGCATTTCAACTTCGGCTGCGGTTAGGTCGCCATTCGCGGGCAAGACTTGATATTTTCCGCTTTCAGAAAACACCAAACAATTTTTAATATTTTCACGCTCGGTAAGCACGTCATAGATTGATTTTTCAATTTCGCTCTTATCAATGCCGCTACCCATAGTCGCGTTGCCCTGTGGATCAAGATCTACCAACAAGACACGTTTTTTTGTTGCGACCAAAGACGCCGCTAAATTAACGCAAGTCGTCGTTTTACCAACACCACCTTTTTGATTTGCGATTGCGTATATCTTGGTCAAGTAAAATCCTATAACCACACAGTGGTTTTCAGTATTTATAAATTCAGTTATTTTTTTGTTTGCAAAATTAACAAATGACGCTCGCCATCGGTTTCTGCGACAGTTAATTTTATACTTTCAAGTAATTCAATTTTATCGGCGATAGGTGCTAGCTCATCTTGCGGATAAATTCCTTTCATCGCCAAAAACACACCATCTCTTTCTAACAAATGCGCACAACCTTCTGTCATATCTTGCAAGCTGGCGAATGCACGGCTGATAACCGCGTTAAATTTTTGCGCGGGTTGAAATTCTTCTACACGACGATTTTCTACGCTGACATTTTCCAATTTCAATAATGTTTTTACGTGAAATAAAAACCGCGTTTTTTTTCCAGCACTATCGAGCAGCGTGAATTTTTTTTCAGGAAACATTATTGCCAATGGAATTCCCGGCAAACCACCACCGGTACCTACATCAATTATATTTTCGGTTGCATGTTTGCTGACCAAAAAATAAGGCAGCACACTTAAACTATCTAACAAGTGACGCGCGACCATTTGACGAATATCGCGAATCGCCGACAAGTTGTAAGCTTTGTTCCATTTATCGAATTCACGAATGTAACTTAACAAATTGATAATTTGCGGCTCGGTCAGGGCAACACTCATCTCTTTTGCACCCTGAACTAAAATTTCACGCAAATCTTTTTCTAAATCACTCACTCGATAAAACTCTTTTAGTAATCATTACTTTTTAGCAAAGTGCCCGTATTCCGCGAAGCGGAAAATTTATTTTTTGGTTGATATTGATTAGGACGCTTGCTGTTCTACGTCGTCCGACGCTTTCATTCTTTTCAACATGCCATGCTTTTTTAAATACATCAGCAATTGTGAAATCGCTGCCGGTGTAATTCCCGAAATTCGCTGCGCGCGCGCTAGCGTTTGTGGCCGCGCAGCGGACAATTTTTGTTTCACTTCATTGGACAGGCCTTCTACCAAACTGTAATCAAAATCATCCGGCAAAATCGTATTTTCATAGGCGCGCAGGCGATCAATTTCTTCTTGCTGGCGATCAATGTAACCAGAATATTTCGCAGCGATTTCAATTTGCTCCGCAACGTATTCATCGTTCACCGCTTCGCCTTTCAAAGTCGCAACATCGCCATAAGTTAATTCCGGACGTTTTAATAAATCATGCAAACTGTATTCGCGAATTAATTTCGTGTTGATAATCGCTTCAACTTTTTCAGCTTCCGGCGAGCCCGCTTGAATCCAGGTGGATTTCAAACGCTCTTGTTCGCGCGCGATATTTTCACGCTTTTCGCAGAAGGCTTGCCATTGTTCGTCGCCGATTAAACCTAACTCACGGCCTTTTTCGGTCAAGCGCAAATCGGCGTTATCTTCACGCAATAGCAAACGATATTCCGCGCGGCTGGTAAACATGCGGTAGGGTTCTTTGGTGCCGAGCGTAATTAAATCGTCGACCAAAACACCGACATAAGCTTGGTCGCGTTCAGGACACCAACTTTCTTTTTCTTGCGCGCGCAGAGCCGCGTTTATACCAGCGAGCAAACCTTGTGCGCCGGCTTCTTCGTAACCGGTGGTACCGTTAATTTGGCCGGCGAAAAATAAGCCACCGATCACTTTGGTTTCCAAGCTGTGTTTCAAATCTTGCGGATTGAAAAAATCGTATTCAATCGCGTAACCGGGGCGAAGGATATGCGCGTTTTCAAAACCTTTCATGGAACGCACGATTTCTAATTGCACATCGAACGGCAAACTGGTGGAAATTCCGTTGGGGTAGAGTTCGTGCGTCGTCAAACCTTCGGGTTCGATAAATACCTGATGTGAATCTTTGTCCGCGAAGCGGTGAATTTTATCTTCGATACTCGGGCAATAACGCGGACCAATACCTTCAATCACGCCAGAGTACATTGGCGAGCGATCCAGATTGCGGCGAATTACATCGTGAGTTTTTTCGTTGGTATGCGTCATGTAGCAACAAATTTGACGCGGGTGCATAGCGCGATTGCCACGCACAGACATCACCGGCACCGGCGTATCGCCCCATTGCTTTTCGAGACCATCGAAATTTACCGTACGAGCATCAACCCGTGGCGGTGTTCCGGTTTTTAAGCGATCAACACGCAGCGGTAATTCACGCAGGCGTTTTGACAGTGCTATTGACGGTGGATCACCCGCGCGACCGCCGGAATAATTTTGCATGCCGATGTGAATCAAACCGCCAAGAAAAGTACCGGCGGTAAGCACAACCTGGTTCGCGTGGAATTTCAAACCCATCTGCGTAATCACGCCACGGATTTCATCGTTCTCAACGATCACGTCATCAGCGGCTTGTTGAAATATCCACAAGTTGGGCTGGTTTTCGAGAGTTTCGCGAATCGCCGCTTTGTAGAGAATTCTGTCGGCTTGGGCACGAGTAGCCCGAACCGCTGGGCCTTTGCGAGCATTAAGCACGCGAAATTGAATACCACCTTTGTCGGTTGCCAGCGCCATAGCACCGCCGAGGGCATCGATTTCTTTCACAAGATGACTTTTGCCGATACCACCAATCGCTGGATTACAAGACATCTGGCCCAAGGTTTCAATGTTGTGAGTGAGCAAAAGGGTTTTGCACCCCATGCGCGCCGCCGCCAAACAGGCTTCGGTACCAGCGTGGCCGCCACCAATCACAATCACATCAAAACGTTCTGGGAAAATCATCATTTAACCTTGCAGACGAACTGCGAAAAATCAATTTTGTAACTTGTCATTTGTCCAAGATTCAAAAAACCAGCGATCAGGTTTTTTGACAGGGCACGCAGTATAAAGCGAGTTGAGGATTTGCACAAAACATGTACAGGGTTTAATCAGCTTATTTTTTGCACGAAAAATTATTCTGTTACAACAGAGAAAAATAATTAAATAAATATATATAAAGATATTTAGAAGTTTAAAAGATGTTGTAACTAATATGCAGGCTAATTTCTGTGGATAAGGCAATAATTTTTAATGATATCAGTAAGATAAAGCAAGTAAAACTCATAGGGGAAACTGCGCGAAAGCTCCTTATAAGCTGCCCGCAAGCTGTTTGTGAAAGGCCTAGTTATACATTATGTGTGAAAAATTAGACTTATCCCCAAAACAGTTGCCAGCTTTTATGTCTTTAACTCACAGAATTACGCACACAAATAAGAATAACTATTAAAAAACCATTAAAAACAGGAGTTTATGTCGTAAATCTCTATTTTTTTGTGGATAACCTGTGTAACTGTGTGGAAAAACATGAACGAAACCTTGTATAAAGGTTCCTTTAACTGGAGGTTTGTGAGATTTTTTAACTTTTGAGCTAGTGATTGCGGATGTAAATTAAATAGGAAAAATTTTTAATATTTATTTAATCAGGACACATTAGAGATGCTTAGCAGGCTTTTGTCCGCTTTAGCATCAGTGAGTTGATCATTTAAATGTGCTTGCGAAGCATGTTGTGCATCTAACCAGCAAAGTAATAGCTCCCAGTCTTCACGATCACGAGCATAAGCTTGCTGAGGGTAATCACCTATTCCTGAACCCTCGTTATAAGCTTTCACGTAATTTTGGGTATCGCGCAAGGTGGCTGGATGAGGAATATTAAGGCTCAACATAAAGGTTTTCAGACGTTGCCACGCCGTGGTTTGCTGTTTCACACGGTTAGCCACAACGGCGATCGGGCGGCGATGAAGACGCATAACCTGACAGGTAATCAAATTGCCAATAAAGCGCGCGCTGGCACGAATATCGATGTCGGAAGGCATCACCGGAATGATGATGAGATCGTGGTTTTGAATAAGATCGTTAAGTGCAAGATCGGACAATCCAGGTGCTGCGTCTGTAATCAACCAGCGAGTTGATTTTGGAGCGCGCCACTGGAAGCTGCGGGTGGTTCGACTATTCGTTTCGATTTTTACGCCGAATATTTTTGGAAGCTTTTCAGGGCGGGACGCTAACCAATAACTTGCTGACCCCTGAGGATCTGCATCGACCAAAACAGTGGTTTGACCACGTTGCGCCAGCCATGCAGCGAGATTGGTACTAACTGTAGTTTTCCCGGATCCACCTTTACCATTGATAACTAAAATCCGGCATGCAGATAGCAGCTGAATAGCCACTAAAGGCTCAGCACCGGTTTTAATTTTACTGATTAGAGGAGGTGTGTTCATTTTTCTCGGCCGATAATCTGCTCACTGATTAGTCAGTATAGACAGAGAAACCTATGATTTTATGCGTGAACGTTCGCACAATTCATTTTATGTTGATTAGAACGACTAAAAAGTGTTCATTTTCCAATACAAAAGCTACTGAAGATGCGTCCTAGCAAGTCGTCAGGTGTAAATTCACCGGTAATTTCGCTTAAAGAGTTTTGCGCAGCACGTAAATCCTCCGCTAAAAGTTCTCCTGCCGCGTAGCCGCGCAATTGGGCTTTGCCAGATTCAAGAAACCTTTGAGCGCGCTCAAGTGCATCCAAATGACGGCGGCGCGCAGTAAACCCACCTTCGCCACTGGTGTTAAAGCCCATGATGTCTTTCAAGTGTTGTTTTAGAGCTTCAATGCCTTCGCCGGTTGCTGCACTTATACCTATATAAGAAGTACTATCTCCCCGTTTCACCAAACCGGCCGATTCACCACTAACATCAATTTTGTTGCGGACTAAAGTTATTTTGGATGTGTCTTCCAGCTTATTAACAAATTCAGGCCAAATTTTATTAATGTCTAGATTAGGTGTGCTTCCACTATCTATTAGTAGTAAAACACGATCGGCCTGTCGGATCTCTTGCCACGCTCTTTCGATACCAATTCGCTCAACTTCGTCAGGGCTATCTCTTAGACCTGCGGTATCAATAATATGAAGGGGCATGCCGTCGATATGAATATGTTCGCGCAGTACATCGCGAGTAGTGCCCTCAATGTTAGTGACGATTGCGGAATCACGACCGCTAAGCGCATTTAGCAGACTGGATTTACCGGCGTTTGGACGACCGGCAATAACAACGCGCATTCCATCGCGAACCAACGCACCTTGGCGAGCTTCTTTAAATACCTGTTCAAGTTTAGTTTCGATTTTGGATAAATCAGTTGCGACTTTTCCATCAGATAAGAAATCAATTTCTTCTTCAGGGAAATCGATAGACGCCTCAACATAAATTCTTAAATGTATTAGCGCTTCGACCAATTCGTGAATGCGTGTCGAAAACGCGCCTTGTAAAGAATGAAGTGCATTGCGAGCAGCTTGTTCGGTAGTAGCATCAATCAAATCAGCGATAGCTTCCGCTTGTGCTAGATCAAGCTTATCGTTTAGAAAAGCACGTTCAGAAAATTCACCAGTGCGAGCTAGGCGCACACCGAGTTGAGTAATTTCGCGCAGCAGTAAATCGAGAATAACTGGACCGCCGTGGCCTTGAAGTTCAAGGACATCTTCGCCAGTGAATGAGTTTGGACCGGGGAAAAATAGGGCGATACCTTGATCAAGAATATCGCCGGAGTTGCTATAAAAAGGGCAGTAGTGGGCAAAGCGTGGTTGGAGCTTTTGCTTGACAAGTCGCTCTGCAATTAAGCTCGCTTTAGTTCCGGATATACGAACTATACCAACACCACCGCGGCCGGTTGCTGTAGCTATGGCTGCAATGGTATCGGTATTAAACATTATGCTTTGCTATCTGCCTTTTCAATTTCCTTGGTAATCACGTATTGCTGCGCGATCGTTAGTAAATTGTTGGTCACCCAGTAAAGTACCAAACCAGCGGGGAACCAGAGGAACATAAACGTAAATACCAATGGCAGCATTTGCATAACGCGCGCCTGCATTGGATCGGTAGGTTGCGGATTGAGTTTTTGCATAAACCACATGGTCGCACCATAAATAAGTGGCAATACGTAAAAAGGATCCATTACCGACAAATCTTTAATCCAGCCGTAGAAAGGTGCGTGGCGCAACTCTACAGATTCCATCAACACCCAATACAGCGCGAGGAATACCGGCATTTGGATAAGCATAGGTAAACAGCCACCCAGTGGATTTACCTTTTCTTCTTTGTAAAGCTTCATCATTTCTTGCGACATCTTTTGACGATCATCGCCGTAGCGTTCTTTCATATCAGCCATTTTTGGGGCTAATTTTTTCATCTTCGCCATGGATCTGTAACTGGTAGCGGAGAGATGGAAAAAAATTGCTTTCACAATGACGGTTAAACCAATAATTGCCAAACCCCAGTTGTGGAATAGGAAAGGTTGAATATGTTTCAACACCCAAAATAGCGGTACGCCAATCATCCATAAAATTCCGTAATCAACCGTCAGTTCAAGATGTGGCGAAATTTTTTCAAGCGCTTCGGTATCTTTTGGACCAGCATAAAAATTTGCTTTTACACTGCCTTGACTATTAGGTGCGACTTCAATGGTTTGACCTGTAAAACCGAACAGATAAGTGTCGTCAGTAGGAAGCTTGTTAAGAGTAAAAGTGTTCTGGCTATTTGCGTCAGGAATCCAGGCGCTGATGAAATAGTGTTGTACTAACGATACCCAACCACCTTGCTCAGTGGTTTCAAATTGTGCTTTTTTCAAATCATCAAAAGTGACTTTCTTGTAATTTTCTTCTTTAGTGGTAACTGCGCCGCCAAGATAATTGCTCATCATCATGGCATTGGTTTTAGCGAAGTTTTTACTGTCGCGCACGATGCGGCCAAATAATTGTCCGCTCCATTTATTATCACTTTGGTTATCAATAATATATTCGACACCTACCAAATATTCGCCACGAGTGAATGTGAAACGTTTGATGATTTTGACCTGCTCTTGCTGAAGCACTAAATCAACCAGCAATTTATCCTGGCCGTTGTCGAGATTGAATTCAGCTTTTTCCACACTAAAAGTCGGGCGACCTTTTGCGGTATCGGTGCCGTTTGCACCTATTAAACCGCTTTGTACGCGATATTTATGTTCTGGCGTGTTATCGATCAATATAAAAGGCGTATCAGCCTTTTTAATATCAATGAGATGACGTGGCAACGCGACTTTTACAATATCGCCGCCGTACGGATCTATATCGACTATTAAGCTGTCAGTGGTCACTTTAACAATGGCTTTTGAAGGTGCTGTCGCGACAGTATCAGGCGTAGCAACGGAATTTGAATTGGCCACAGGCGGAGGAATATCTCCAGCATTAACAGGGGCTTGTGAACTTGATGCTGATGCGACCAGAGGTGCAGCTACAGCATGCTCTTCCTGATAGCTGTTCCAGCGTACCGCGAGCATAAAAAGTACGGCTAAAATTGCCGCGATCAATATATTTTTTTGCCAATCCATCTTATCGACTGCCATCTTTAGGTTGTTGAAATTGGGTTAATGCTGCGTTTGTTTCAGGTTTAGTTCCTGATTTTTCAATTATCGAATCTTTAATTTCAGGTTCTTTAATCACTGGATCAAGTCCGCCGGGATGCCAGGGATGACATTTTAATAGACGACGCAGACTTAAATAACTACCTTTGGTTACGCCATAAATTGCAATTGCATCTTCAGCATAATGTGAGCAGGTTGGATAAAACCGGCATTGATTGCCAATCCATGGGCTTAATAAAAAGCGGTAGCCATGAATGCATTTAATAGCGATCTGACTTGGATTTATTAAACTCAAGATGCGGAAACCTGTGAAGCTGGATCCGGTATTTTAGCCTGCTCAATCAGCGCTTTTTGAAATTTGCGAATCAAGCCTTGCCACTGCTTATTAAGCTGTTCAATCAACATGACATTGGTTGTTTCATGCATGCCTTTTCGGGCGAGCACGATAACATCTATACCTGCTAATTGTTGCTGTTTTGCGCGAAAAGTTTCGCGAATCAGACGCTTCATCCGATTTCTATCGACAGCGTGGCGAATATGTTTTTTAGCAATGACTAAGCCTAATCGCGGGCGATCAAGTTGATTTTGTCGAGCTAGAAAAAGGAAGTGTTGGTGCGAAGTGCGAAGCGGGGCGTCATCAAAGACAGTTTGGAAATCGTTAGAGTTCAGCAAGCGCATCGATTTGCTAAAAGCGTGTCCGTGAATCCGGTCGCTTTGCCATTCGATATTAATGGCCTGCTTCACTCTAAGAATCCATCAATACGCGAGGTATTAAACAGTTAACTCTTTACGACCTTTAGCACGACGACGAGCCAATACCAAACGGCCATTTTTAGTAGCCATGCGAGCACGGAAACCGTGGTTGCGAGCGCGTTTAAGAGTACTTGGTTGGAATGTTCTTTTCATGAAACTAAACCTGTTCTATAGACACAATATAATCACACGGTGTGTGAAAGACGCGGGATTCTAATGAACTTGTGTTTATAAAGCAAACAGTTTTGAAATTATTATCGGTGATAGGTCTT
>Ga0247741_1001410_pt1 | contig 13395 bp, 17 predicted proteins | sample UWRJL213509R2_FD_180945 | JGI IMG/M metagenome (GOLD analysis project Ga0247741, IMG submission 180945) | Plant litter microbial communities from Arlington Agricultural Research Station in Wisconsin, United States - UWRJ-L213-509R-2 | ecosystem: Environmental > Terrestrial > Plant litter >... | reverse complement strand
CAGGACGGCGCAGAAAATTCTGTCGTTACGCTTAGAACAGCAGTCTTGCAATGGACAAATGAAATGCCATGGCTCCAAGGAGCAGATGTGTTCGACAGACGTCGGGCAATACTCTTCATCGCAGGTGAGGGAAATCAGTTCTTCCGGTCCGCAAGGTGTTCTGACTGCGATGCGTTGGCTTTACAGTCATCTGTGTCATGGCAGAATCTGCCTTGAGGCTGAAGAAAATCATGCCATATCGTCAGCTCGACAACTTCGTGGCACAACAGCTTGCACAAACTAGATTTCGCTTGTCTCTGGAAGAGGACACAAAGAAGATGTGGTCCTTCCACCAGAATTCGCTAGCATTTGTGTCGATTGATAAGGACATGAAGCGTCTTATTGAACGGGGATGCGCCACGCTGGGTGTGTCGCAATAGCTGTATGCTCGAAATCTTTCTTAGTCATTTCTGGTCTATTTATTACAAGAGTTCAATACAATACGAGTAACAGGGCTTGTCCCAGCACGTAGCGGATAATATACTATGAAGTCAATAGACGTATAGAGGTACCACAATTCCCTTGCCCAGCACCTCTCACATCAGACGTGGGGTGGCATTTCTTGGTGACTGGTTTCAAGCTCTGCACGCTGGCGGAAAACAGGCGGAGTTCCAACAGGATATGGCATGGACAGCTTCTCCTTTATGAACTCATCTGAATCATAAGGAAGATCTAATATATATCATATCAGCTATTTATGAAGATCATGTGTTGGATACTCACCACGACCAGCTGCTAACATATCTTGTCCTATCGTCATTCGTGTTTCCAGGTCCACATCCTCTGGCCAAGGAGCCCGTGTTCTATGGAGGCGGGGACGGCGACGGACCACTTCTGGGTCTTTACCGTCCTTCCCAGCTCTCACTGGCCTCCAGTAAAGCAGCTGCACAAGTTCAATTGTGAGGTCTACGAGTTGTTGAACATCATCCGGTAAAGGTACAGAAGGAGGTAATTGAGTCTGTCGGCGATATCGGCGGAATTTGATCTCCGCATTGAGAACGACAAGGAACGGGTTCACCACAGACCCAGGGGGACGTTCAGAGGCAAAGGTAAAGGCGGGTAAGGAAGGGCAAGAAGTGCCACCAGGAAATTCGCGCAACCTGCGATCGGGTGAGGCAACATACGACTTGAACGTGTTCGACTTCTGGTCATAAATGTTCATGGCCGCCCCGTAGGCTAGAAAATGATCTGGCTCCAAGGAGACTAGTTCGTATACGGGGTTGGTGAAGCACGCTGCTCCATACTAAAAAGACTCGTCAGCAGGATGCAAGTAAATACAAGAGGCCCACATACATCTACACGCCGTGCCAGATGTTTACCTTGACTGTCCATGATGTCCTGCCGTAAATTGTTATCCGCCTTAGAGTTTGGATGAGGGATTCGAGGGTTGAACGACTTCCAGTTATCGCGATAAAGGCGTATAATTCGAGAGCCTTATGAACGACACAATCCACTTGGGATAAGTCAGAATAACGCATTAGTGAACTCAAAAAGAACTTGCAATTGGCAAGGTTAGATGGCTGATTCAGGTCAAAGTTATCGCTGGTGATACCCATTTGGATAATTATGTCTTCCTGATAGTGCTTCGTGAGGATAGGGGTAAATTTAAAGAGTGTAGTGCACGTACAATCTCCTCTTTGCGGTCGTCATCCCCTTGAACGTCGCGCACAAAGTGTACGAGCTCGTGTGTATATAGGATAGAATTGGTTACAAAACAAGGCTCATCGCGTTTGACGACGCTATGATGGGTTTGAGAAGTGGTCGCACTTGAACCGCCAGCAGAGTGAGGAGGGCGATCAACAGCGGCGATATTTGGACCCAGCGCGGGCACTTTCGAGAATTTTTTCACCGTCAGGATATCACCGTTAATATAAGTCATTGTCGTGGTCGTAGATGAAGCTTTGAAATGTAAGTATTTGGATTCGGAGGTTTTGATCCGCCTCCCCGAGTCAGCAAAGCGGAGCGGTGAGCCGGGTACCACGTGGCACCTGTTTTTGCAAGGTAGGGGACAACCACAAACGACAAACATCACGTGCATAGTGTGACAGCCTCCAAATACGGCAATTAATCCATATCTCAGCATAAATATGATTTTTCAAAAATTTCAGGATATTTGTGCAAGTTCTGGCTCCAGAGGATTGTTAATAAAGTAACGAGACACGTGAATCCACGTTTACTTCAGAGATAATCACAAAACTGAGAGACATTTTGAGGAAATTGCAACATGTCTACATCAATCCGGCTAATTGATGCCGTATTCCTCCCCATTCTCAGCAACTACACGCGTAAATGGGTTGAAAAACCAAGGCAGCTTTATCACGCATAGCGAATCTGCAAAAAGAAGTGAGCGACCACCTCAAAAACAGCCTGCTGCTGTCGTCGGATATTCTAACTCCAGCCAGACTTTACGAATGTTGAATCCCTCCTGGAGACGACATGTAAAGCCCGTGGTGTCAAGGTCATCTTTCTACCGAAGTTTCACTGTGAGTTAAGCTTCATCGAACAGTGTTAGGGATATGCAAAAAGGATTTACCGATTAAATCCGGAGTCCTCTCGCGAGGATGTTCTTGAAAAGAACACGCTGAATTCGCTGGAATCGATCCCACTTGCGTCGATGCGCAAGTTTGCTAATCGGTCGCGCCGTTTCATGGACGTCTATTGTCGTGGGCCGAATGGGAGGCAAGCGGCATGGGCGTCGAGAAGATACCGTGTTCACCGTGTCCTTCCGGAGGGCATTATGGCGGAGCTAGAGAAGGCAAACATTGTTTAATCGTTCACATATCCAGTCGTACGCGAGAGCCATGCATGCAGATGTGTCGTTATCTACTGATCTTGATCTCGGATTTCATTTCTTCAAAATCTCAGCCAGTTCTCTTTGGATCAACCCAAAAATTTGTATTATGGTGTATCAAGATTATATAAAGACATCTCTGGAGGCAAAATTGAGAATAGATTCGTAAACGCCTCTCAATGGAACAACTTAATGTCAGGACACGATTTATTTCCTTTTCTGTTGATGTAGTCACATAATGGTAACACCCACGTGACGTTTGTCGTTTGTGGTTGTCCCCTACCTTACTTTCAAGTTCTTGATGAGTGCATAAAATGGGCATCCAGCAGGCCTAGGTCGCAAGCCTCCAGAGTCTGCCATCATCCCATAACACATGCTGTACGTAAGTAAGGGCATGTTTAACGCCATATTTCGCCCACAACCTTCGCTGTACAGCCTGTACTTACTATCATTGACAATGCAATCTAGACGCCCGCAACCGACCTAACGGGGTAAAGAATACAGCAAAGATAAGGACCCCGGGACACGTCCAATTTTGCTACTGACAAGTCTTACCACCTGGTAATTGATAGTTGGTTTTCCCGTCTCTCCAGGCCACCAGCGCCATCGTGATGGATGAGGTCCAACTAGCACTTCAAGTGGCACAAGAGGCATTTAAGACTGCTAAAGATCAGCTGCCTGTCTTGCAAGTGCATAAAGAGAGATGTACACTCTTGCACAAGCGATGCGAAGTCCTCTTACAACTCCACGAAGTGCAAGAATTAGCTACGCGGGGCAACCCAGACAAGAACAACTTGATAAACGGGAAGGTGGAAACCCTCAGGAGGTGCGTAAATATCTCATCTGCCTACTGAAGCCGCCCTTCACTCATGGGCAACGCAGTACGTTAATTACCATCAGAGACACAATCGTCGAGCAAGCCAGTAAAGGCCTGGCATGGCGTCTACTACACCAGGATCACATGGAAAGGTGTCTTACAGCAGCCGAGGCAAAGTTGGCGGATGCCTTCTTCGAGTTCCATGTACTTTGTTCAGCATTTTTCTTGCGTTTCGGAGTGCACTAATTCATATACCTCAGATTGGCACCCAAAACGCAGCCGGCGATATTCACGACGATATAGTTCAAGCCTCTCGGGCAGACCAGCAAGAGTTAATCACCTATCTTGAAAGGATCGCTCAGAGTGACCAAATGATCATCGAAGCTCTGCGCAGTGATAACCTTCGCCTAGAGGAAACGATGATTGCCCTAATGAAGGTGACTACATAATCATGCTATGTGACCACAATCCACCTTCTGAAGTTTAACGGCTTTCAGCACGTTCAAACCAGACCGACGAATATCCACGAGAACCAACCATCCGAACGATTCATTCGACGAGCAGTCAGCGCGCTTCAAGGAGTGTCTTCTGGATCTGCTCGACACGTCCTACCGTGGCAAATCACTAGCTTGGAGGTCGAATACGAAAGGACAGAAGAAAACTGTCTGGGTGCTGGGGGATTTGGTAAGGTCTTCAAAGGTGAATGGCATGGAGAGGTAGGCATTTGTAAATCTGTTGAGAATTCCGCACTCAGGGTCCTCGAAGCTGGTGGCCGTGAAAGAGATGCACAAAAATTCCGACGGACGAAACGAGCCATATCGAAAGGTCGGGGTTGTATATGATCAAGAGTGCGGAACCACTCACCTGAATCATAAAACAGGCTTTCAGAAAAGAAATTGATGTCTGGTTAGTGAATTTCTCCAGTAAATGGGGTGGATCAGGCTCAGCATGCTGCGAATTTAGGCTTCGCATTACTCATCCTCGAATCTTACCTTTCTATGGTGCCTGTTTGGAGTCGGCTACAGTATATTCCTATCTTATGTGCCTGCTTTCGCTGACCGAAATACTCTCTTAGCCTTTCCTCGTCACACAGTACTGTCAGTATGGGAATGTCATGGACTTCATTCAAGTGTTTCCTGATACTGACCGCCTGCTTATCGTGCGTAGCTCAAATGTACTTCAGAATTTCATCTCATTATTTACACTAGACTTACGACGTTTCGGTCGGCATGAGGTATCTACATAGTCAGTCAGTCATCCATGCTGACCTTAAAGCGGTATGATTAACATCAAATGTTTCGAATATACGCTAACATCAAGTACGTAGGCAAATATACTCATCGGCGACGATGCTAAAGCCCTTATATGCGACTTTGGACTATCGCATCTGAAGCATCAAGTAATTTCTTCTGGTTCTTCTTCTGGTTCATCTTCTAGTTCTTGGTCGATCCATGGGACACTCAATTATATGGCCCCCGAATACCTTGAACAGGGAACAATTGATTATCCCATGGATGTCTACAGTTTTGCGATGACAACATGGCAAATCTATACAGGACTCTTTCCGTTAGCTGACATTCGGATCGACCTCAAAGATCGGATTGTCACCGATCAAGAACGTCCCGAGTATCCAGATTCTATGTCTCTAGAACTTTGGGATCTCATTGAAAAGTGCTGGCGGCACAACCCGGACGAAAGGCCGACCTTTTTGGACGTGGAAGCGTTTTTGAAACCATGTGTGGTCCATTTTATTTGCGCCTTTTCTCGTATTGACCAATAATCACAGATGGAAAGGCGAGGAAATGCCCGAGCCTTTCTGCGAGCGAGATGCTATTAGCACCTCCCCTGCCTAGTCCTCCATCCTCCATCATCTATGAACTACGCCAGCCGTCGTCCTCAAACCATGTTACCAATGGTGGAGGCACAGATGGAGTATTTTCTCAAAATCTGCCCAGTCCACCAGTAGACCAGGTTTCTTTGCCTCCAACAAGCCCACTACACCGTCCAATATCACCCAACAGCCGAAACGTGTATCGAAGGTATGCTATCCCTACTTGAGTCAAGAATGTCATCGTATATGCTATAGGACGCTGAAAACTCTCGGTGAACCACACGACCTCGATGACTATATCGTAGAGACTCTCGGGTGCTATGAAAACTGGGTATGTATCTGTGTCTTCGCGACGAATAATTGAGACAGAACATCTTATATAGGTGAAGGTCAGTTGTTAGATGCTTTTTGCTACATATTGTACTCAAAAGTCAAAATTCTACCTTGTGTCCCGATCAGCCAGTAAGTCAGGTATAGCCCATATTTTATCATCTACCGATAAATTTCAGAATAAGGTGATCAATTCAAGAGGTCCAAGAGGAAATCCTTATGTTTTGAGGGTTCGTTGACTCTTTCATATTTTTCTATGACTCATGTCATTGTAGAATCGTGTAAAAATTTCTGTGAAGAGCTTCAAGACGGCGTCGCTCTTCTGGATAGACCGCATAACCGAACTTGAAGGTGTGGAAGCGTACAATGAATTGAGGGTGCTGTTGTTCATCACAGGTAATATTGTCTCTTTTGTGCCGTTGCTGATGCTCACTTCAATCTCACAGCAACTTGTGCTATGGCTGAGCATGCACATCGCCAGAATCCAAATGAACCTCACCTATGCGTTCAGCCGTTCGTCAATAACTCTATCAACAAAAACCGATTCCGTTCCGATGTGGAACAGTTCGTGGAAGCGGCTTGGACGCAATATTGGAAGGATCGCACGCTGCTGGGAAATGAGCTCGTAATGGCTGTTCACAAGTTACTTTCGTCATGAACGCATATACATGCCATCTTCCAGCGACGGCCTTTTGTGCACGGGGCCTAGTATTTACTCAACGTGCCCATACGTTACAAGATTTAGTCTACACGGGTACAATACAAACAGATATCGGCCATGTTTTAGACTTGACAAAATGTGAGGTTATGATCACAAACATCAGCGGGACGCCAGGAGTGGTCCAGAAATAGGCTTGAAAAGGAAGCCAAATGCAGCGAGTAAGATAATGTTAGGAATGACCCAAGTCCAAATGGCTAGGATAGAATCGCTACTGGTAAACATTAACCGTGACCAAAGTCGACGGGGTGGTTGTTAACAATGCAAAGGATGATGATAAAGAATCAGGATAGTATTGGATGGAATGAAATCAAAGCCGAACATGAACAAAATGGCGTGCTAAAGGATACAAGTAAAATGGTGTGGTATGAGAGGCCGTGATGTATAATGGGAGGAACGTGGCGAGCGGAAGGACGGGAGAAGGGAGCTCAAAGAAGAGAACCAAGAGTAGTGTACTAATGAAGAGTTGTCGTGAGTAGGTACCGGGGACATCATTAGTCCGTTCATCTATTACATGCAATCCGTGACTAAAATAGACCTCCTTGAGAGGTGAGTGACAACTGAAACCGAGACTGTAGATGGACTGCATGTACGTGCAAAGTGCCATAGAGAGAAAGGCGGCGACGATAGAAAGAATAAGAAAAGTCGAGGCAACAAAAGTCGGGGTTGAATTAGAGCGGTTCAAGTAAGAAAAGGAGTCTACTGGGTAGCAATTTTAACCATCTGAATGGATGGTCAGTATAATCAACGAAGTCAATAGCATAGTCACTCACTTCACGTGCCCAACGCATGGTTTTCTTCGTTTCATCAGGCATGCGATGTCTCGAGCGAAGTTCAGATGCAATCCAATTGGCAAGGAGAAGCTGTTTAAGTTGTCCATTGGGGAAGCAATCAGCCAAATCGCCAATAAGACCGTATGACAACCTCATCAAGGAATCTGTGCGCTCTTCGTCAGCGAGGCAGCGATGTACCAACTCCAGCATGTTCTGCGAATGAGGGGCCAGGAGAGACACTGAAGGTATATGTTAGTCTATTCTAATCATCAAATCGAGGTATTATTTCTACCTTTTTCGGTCTTCTTTAGTCCAGTAACAATGCCAGTGTACGCTTCCAGAATGCCTTCACGCAATTGGCTGACATAGTCAACTAGATCATAGTCGAGCTGTACATAGAATCGTTAGACAGCTCTTAAGTTAAAAGACATTTAACTCACAGGATTGGGTTCGAGGACACCAGCCTGCCTCAACACGCCCATCGTTGTCTCGAAGTAGGGTTCGAAACCCGGTCCGATAGCAAGAGCTATGTCTCCGAAGCATGATAGGATCGATATCTTAACGTTTCGGTTCAACACTTCGCTCTGTAGGTTTTCCAGAAGGACATTCATGAAGGGGCCAGCGAATGGAGCACTCTGCTCGCCAAGAGCACGAGAAATGTCGCCGATGATGCCAACAGCGACTGTGCAAAGTTGAGTGTCCTCATGAGCCTTGAGCGCCGGGTAGAGATAGTGCAGGAATGCCTGGATATAGGGAGCAAAGTTGGCCTCAAGAGCTACGCAGGGTTTAGCAATTCAACTTCATATACGAACAAAAATCCAATCACCTGATGCCATGGAACCAACGACGAGGAAGGCATCTTCTAGGACTGTTGAAGTCTTCCCTGCTGATTGAATGAGTTGCAGAATAAGGGTCATGATGCGATCTGCCAGGGGCTGAATGCCCTCGTTAAGCTTGCGGACCACACACTACATCATTGCCAACATCAGAAACGAAGCTATTGGAAAGCAACGAGCATATAACTTACAATCACAACAGCACATAAGTTGCTCTGGAGTTCGTTCCAATTATTGCGGTCATCGACGCCGAGGATCTGGTTTTGTATGCTGAGAAGGTGTTCCATTCTCTGAAGAACGGTGACGGCGGTGGATTGCACAACGCCAATCGCATCAGGGGTAGCATGCGTGAGGTATGAGGTGATAGCCTCGTATGCGGCGGTTCTGAAGTTGGCTTCGTTCCCGGTGCTGTTCAAGACTTTTGAGTGAGCGCTTTGATAACGACTGTTTTCTAAGACGTACCTATCAGTGACCCTCATCAAGGCTTGGACAACACCTTCATAGTATGGAGACAACGGGCCGGCCTGTGTAGCTTCGCCTTCCTCTTCAAAGTAGACATATTGATCCGCGAGATTCATGAGAGCCCAACAGCAGTTTGCGACAATACGGGGACTATCTTGAAGACCATTTACCAAAGCGGAAATGAGAGGATGAAGGTGGGCATCAGGCTTGATGCAAGTGATTAGAAGGTCACAGATGCGGCCTAGTGTCCAGGCGGTCGTATCCTTGACATGGACGTTCTGGTCGGTCATCATGTCGATAAGAAGAGGAAGCGCTTGATTGACAAGAGGTGTGAGGACGGTTGGATCTGGTCCTTCCAAAATTGAACCAAATGTCATGATAGCAGCCTCGCGGCGATGCCAGTCTTCGGCCTTGATATGCGCTTCGATGAACGGTATAACAGCAGGGACGATAGCATCCTGGACAGCACCGGCAAGGAGACTAAGGCAAGTTCCTGCAGCCATCGAGACGTTCCATTCGTCATCATCGGCATCTTCCTCTTGCTGGCACAACAGTTGGAGGAGGACAGGGACAATTTCTGGAAGCGCGATTTTGGCAAAGAATTTGGATTCAGTTTCGGGCGCATCGCCGTATTCTTGGGCCTGGTAATCTCCTTTAGTCATGGTCCACAAGCCAAAATTAGGGGAAATACCTCCTGGGCTTCGATAGCTAGTTCGACCTCCTCTTCGCAAACAGTGGACCAAAATTCTACGGCCTGCAAAGCCACACGCTCGTCTGGATGTTTCATACCTACAACAGTCAACTACAAATAACTTTAGCTCCGCTAATTTGGAAATGAAGAGCAAAAAAAAACTTACCCCAAAGAGAGCTTGCTCCATGTAAAGTCCCATCTTCTCATAGTATAAACTCATGATCCGTACCAGACATTCGAAGGCTCCGACTTGAACATTAACAGCTCCGTTTTGCGTAGCCTCGCAGACGACTTGCATGATATAATTCCGCTCACCCTGAGAGTCATTAAGCCAACGAATCGAACCGAAGGACATGGAACATACCTCTCGCTCGAAATTCTCTCTGACGAACTCGAGAGAATTGAATAGAGCGTGGATTGCGGCGAGTTGGACCTCTGATGAGGGTTCATCCTTGCGAGCTCCATGAATGACTGCTGTAAGGATCTCGTTCGATCGCAGGCTCAAGATCTCAGGTTTCTGAAAAGATGTTAGTTGTGGCAAATGGGCTAATAATAAAAAGGCCTACAATCGCTTCGCAGATATAACCAATAGTCTGAAGAGTGGAAATCCTTAGGTTGGTATTCGACTGATTGTTGACGAAGCCGAGAAGGATCTCTATCAAATCCGCCCATTGTCCTTGAGGTAATTCGACAGCGGCAATCGCGGCGACAACCTGAGAGGCAAAAGTGCCCGCCTTTTGTTGAGAAGAACTGAGCGTGATAAGTGCATCTTGCTTGATCTTCGACTTCGTCTCGGTGGGTAAGGAAAGCCATCGACTGATCATGTCGTTTTGTCGTGTACTTTCCTACGATCGTAAGATAGCATTGAGTCAAAAGGGCGCTTAAAGGCAACTGGTAAAGTCAACGTACTCGGGCTGTCAGGGCGTTTTTCAAAGCCAAACCTGCGGCATTGCGGACGTGAAGAGGCGTGTTCTCATCAACCAGCACCGATGAGAGCATCAACATATACTGGGGCTACATCGAGAAGCGGGGTCAACAAAGATTGGAGGGGAGGTGGGTAACCAGGTGCCATACGTAGTTGTCGTGAGCCGCAGTCTCCAGCTTTTGGGTGGCATCTTGACGCGTATTGGCATCTAAAAGAGTAAAAACCAGATATATCAGTCTATCGCGTCCTTGAACGCGCAAGAGCTCGTGGCATACCTGCAGAGAGCGTGTTCGCGAGGAGCTCTGAGGCATTCATAGTGGTTCGATAGAAACCGTGGTCACTTATTTACTCGAAAATGACCGACTCGATACTTGGATTGTGTACGAAGACTGCTACCGTGGTGAGGGGGAGAAAGGATGATGGTGGTTGGGCCAACAGCAGCAACCCGGTTTGGCTGAACTTCAATTTTTACACGCACGCCTAAACTTAGGGACACTGCATCGCCCCCTTTAATCTGCACCACCACCAATTATCGCCCTTTCACGATCGCTTTGTCTTTTATTTTTCTTCAAATCTTAGTATTTTAATGGCAGATCGGGTGAGTTTCTCATTGTTAGGTCAAAGTCTCTTCATATGAACTGAAAGCCTAGGGTCGCGGTGGTGCAGCTCGAGGTGGAGGGCGTGGTGGGCCCATAAGACGTCCACCGGGCGGACCACAATCCACACCTGCAGCTTCAGCAGGAGGAGATAAGCCCAGAAGAGAGGCCATTCTCGATCTCTCAAAATATGTCGATGAGCGCATTCGAGTCAAATTCACCGGTGGACGCGAAGGTGTGTCCGTATTTCCTTGATCTCCACTGTTCCACCTTACTGAGCGCGGAAATTGCGGCTCTATAGTGACTGGAATACTCAAAGGATACGATCAGTTGCTTAATCTTGTACTGGACGACGTAACAGAGGAGCTGCAACGTGAGTCGCTTTTGTTACTCTGGAACGCCGTATTAATATGCCTGGTTAGTACCCGAACCCCGTACACGCTCACTCGGCCTGGCAGTCCTTCGGGGGCCCACGATCACTGTTCTCAACCCAGTAGACGGCTCAGAAGAAATTGCAAATCCGTTTGGAAATCCAGAGCAATAAATTCCAGCCTTACATTCCATCGGAATTCTCAATGATAGAGCGATTATTGGGCAATCATCCAAAGCTTCGACTTTGCATACTGTATACATTATCGGTCGCTGCGGTCTAGATTTACGTCAATGTAACTAGTACCATCAGGTTTTTCATGATTGGCCTCACGCGAACACCATGCATCAAGGGCCAGAATTTGGTTAGTGTAGGTTTGATTGTGGTATGTATATGACGACGGGGAAGCATCGCATCCGTTCCGTGCTAGTATCCGCCGATGCTATTCTGTGGCCAGGAACGGATGCAAGAACACAAAAGTACACCCAGCAGGCGTGCAAGCGCGCAAGGCTAAGCAACGATTATAATGACCATGTTGATACGATCGGTTGTGGAATGGTACCAGGGAGTAGAAGGCTGGGACGGCATGGAACAAGTGGCAGAGCTTCATATGAAGCTGTGTGACTAGTGAGATGGTTTATGTAGTGTAAGGAAGATATGAATGAACAATATCAACTTTCTGCGTTTCGTTGGTGGCCGTGTCGTTGCCATCCTCCAGTGAGAACCACGGAAAGGTATTTGTCAGGTGGCTGTTGCCACGTTTCACGAAACCAGAACTGTGTCGCTTCCAGTGGCTTTGGTGGCAGAGTTGATTCTTATAAGCCGCCTGACGGGTCTACTCGCAGACCAGTGGTGATTGTGACGAAGACTGGGAGGACTCAAGGGAAAGGTCCTCCTCCCCATGGAAGCCCTGAGTCATGACTAGCTCTCGTTCTCTTTTGCGGCTTCCAGGTCAACCAGGATGCCCCTAGGGCCTTCGCGATCTTGAATTTCAGTATCACCGTCCTTGATCGTGAGCCCAGAGAGTGAACTCTGGAAGATAGCCTCGTCTTCTTGCTGATCCTTGACATTTTGGTGCAGCTTCGCAGGAACAGCAGTCACCGGCGGACTTGGCGATTGAGGAGACGGAGAGCGGGAAATTGAGGTGGAGTACCCATTGGATGACGGCGTCGGAGAGCTGCCTGTGGAACTGGTCGAGTTGTTACCAGCAGAAGGTTGAGGCGAGACTGAGACTAGGGTGCTCGAGGGTATATGAGGTGAGGGTGTGTCCATATGAGAATGATGTATTGAGCGGTTTGAGTTTCTAGAGGACGTTTGCTGTCGTAGAGATGGAGGCTCAAAGTGAGATGTTAAAGGTGAGCTGCCAGCGCTTCCTTGCGAAGGGCGTGGGGATGACTTGGCCAGACGGGGTGGAGGGGTTCGCGTTGTAGTGATCGTGGATGTAGAAAGTGAATGGGAATGTAATGAATGATAAGACGTTGGTGTCGGTGTATCAGGACCGCCAAAAGGTGATCGTCCATGCGTACCAAGTCCAGCACGGGGATTCAAAGACGATAATGACGGAGGAAGATTAGATGGTATAATGTCGTGAGGAACGGGGATAATGTATCCCGCCTGTGATTGATAGCGAGCCAAGAGGGACGAATGTGCTCCGGAATTTGGGTATAATGTGGTAGGGCGCGGCGATCGCGTAGTAGTGGTCTGATAGAATACATTTGATGAATCGGAAACTTTTTGCTCGTTGGGCGACTCAGGAGAGGGAGGCAAGGGTGTAGCAACGGCCAGTGGTGTATTGGAAGACAGTGGAGAAACCTTGAGGCAACGTGCAGGAGGACCTGAGGAGGACCTTCGACTAGAATCGAATCGAGATGATGGGATAAATTCGGCAGGAGTGCGATATGCAGTGGGAGGTGATGGTTCCATTTGGTCTGGGGGTCGAATAAATCGGCCCCTGGTTGACGATGAGGAGCGAGATGAATGGCTAGATGACAAGGGAAGCGCCGGCATTGCTCGAACGGTTTCATGTGAATACCAAGATGGCCGACGAAGAGGACCAGAAGATATGTTGGGCGAGCCTTCCGTATATGATCTGACGGACTTGATGTCGTCCTCAGCAGCATCAGACCCTTCGTCGGTGAAGACCTCGCTGTTGCTCTCAGACGAGTTGTAGGCCAAGTCTTGCTCTCGGGCTTCTGTCGACGAAGTCGCAAGCTGCA
>Ga0247741_1001409_pt1 | contig 13395 bp, 16 predicted proteins | sample UWRJL213509R2_FD_180945 | JGI IMG/M metagenome (GOLD analysis project Ga0247741, IMG submission 180945) | Plant litter microbial communities from Arlington Agricultural Research Station in Wisconsin, United States - UWRJ-L213-509R-2 | ecosystem: Environmental > Terrestrial > Plant litter >... | reverse complement strand
AGTACGGACCACCTGTAATCACGTCCATTCAAGTCCACTACTAATGGCTGAGCCGAGAATGAGGTCGTCTGATTGGACCTTGCCAATGCTAATGACTTGGGACGACCGGAAGAAATTCTTCGCCACTGAGAAAGAGAACAGAATTCACGTCAGCTACACACATCGGGTTTCGTGCGCACACCTGCCGCTCACAGGCATTAGGAATACCCACATTGGTAAAACGCCCTCCTGAAGCGTTCACGTCCGCGTTGAGGCCGGCGGCCGCATATAGCGTATGGATCCCACTCTATGCGACATCGATATCAACCACTCGCATCCAAGACGGGTCAAATTACGCGTCGAGGTTACGGTCGTGGCGGATCGGAAAACCGTTGAAGAATACACATGCGAAGAAGGGTAGCGTGGGTTGAGTTTGGTGGGAGAAGGAGGACTGGACTGTGGGTGTTACTGCCAGAAGGGTGTACAAGTCTAGAAGAAGGCTGATACGTTCAGTCAATCATTGGAAAAGATAAGAAAGAAATGTTGAACATACCGACAGGGTACAGATTCGAGATTTAAAAAGATGATGACCCGGGACCGACCACTCTCTAGACCATCTCATGACCGGACTTTGGACAAACGGTGGTGTTGACGTTGATCAGCGTATGCGCGGCTTGTAGAGGACCTCCCGTAGATACTATGAAAGGGAGTACGGTGAGAGTAGCGGATGTGGTTAAGCAAGAAGTGGTGAATGAACATGGAGTTTGCGAGGGCAAAAGGCTTGACATTGAACGCGAACAGAGACCAATAAGGCGCGCAGGTAAATAGAGGCCATTCGGAGGGCTCTTGAATTGAAGAGGTAATACTTGAAAGAGCCTATGAGAAATCAGAGAATTAGAATAATTTCAAAAGTGGGCACGAAAGACGAATCTCATACATCGAACCCATACTAAGCAGCCTTTCTGCACTCGAGTATGCTATCTCGAGGCAAATCGTCGATTGATTGCAGAGGTGTAGATATGCCATGAGGATTTTAGGCAGCGAAGGCTGTGCATGATGGACGGGATGCGACGAGAAGGTGTAGGCAATTCGATAAGTGCAGAACACTGGAGGTGTAGCAAATGAGATTTGTTTTCAGAGCGTCGAAGGTAGCGGTGAAAGGTCATGAAGCTCGATGAAGTCAGCATCAGCACGCCTTAGCACGCTTAGCCACGCCGCGGCACGCCAATTTCCATTTGCTCGTTATGAACCTACCTACCATATAGGGTGTCTTATGTAACTTCTCGTTATGCCATGGCACTTACGGTCCCCCAACTCTGAAGCCAATTCATCTCTCGTCAACTTTATGAACGCGAAGTCTGTGTATTCTTCTGATGTAGCCACGATTCTAAGGTCGTCTACGTCCGGATCTCTGAAATGCAATTGGCGTCAAATCTTGCATGTGGAGTCATATAAACCATGGGTTCTTACAGTTCAGCCGACGATGACTGCTTCCATGTCTCTGGCGACTCCCTCTCCAGCAACAGAGCCTTTCCCTCCTCATTTTTAGACCCAAAAATGACGAGTTAATCAATGGGAAATCGGACCTTTCCGTTGCATATTCAAGTCGGAGATCTGACGTTGACATTAGTAAGATATAACTCTGCGATTAACTGATGACCTTACCCGTTATATAAAGTTGGAGATTTGTATCTTCATCGAGGGCTTCGCCATCTAGTGCTGCTTCTTGGCGCATTTCCCTCTCGGAAAGCTCCTGGTCAGACGCTACGCTATCAAGTATAGCGTTATTCGCAACGGGTATACTGGACCCAGGCGCCAATTCTATATCATTGCAGGTTAGAATAAGGTATAAAAAAAAGGCATGTAATTTACACGCATTGTGCGTACCGGCTGCAGAACCTCCTCCATCAGTCATTGCTTTTGACGCCTCAAAGATCGAGCCCAGCACCTTTTTTGTTTTGTTTTTGGAAATGTCATCGATCCCAGTACTCGGTCGGTGTCCTCAGCCTTATGATGACTGTCGGTCGCGCTACTACATCTGCCTCGTACACTCGCAAATATTTGTCCGATAATAACAATAGCACCATCGTTTCTAAAGAGTTGACCATTCTGCCCTTCGCCCAATCGTCTAGGGCTCTTTCTGCTGAAGGTGATTCTGGGTTCGTTGTCATCGATGGCGGTGGTGGTGGCACAGATTCCACAGACGTTACCTATGGCACACCCATATCCTTTGTCATGGAGATTATCCGCCGCTACAAGCCCCTTGCCAATGCTTACCTAAAGTCGGTCCTGCCTGCCTAGACGAGGTGGTGAGAAGTAGAGCCGTCTCGTTCTCCTTCCTCCCCCTTCTTCTACGCTTCTTTTTTATTTTAGTTTATTCCACAAACTTGTAACGAAATGATACTATGAGTTTGCATGATGCGTTTTAAACTTCGCCCGATGGATGAACTGCGATACTACTTTCGAGATTCGAAAAGATGATGACCTGCAACATACCACCCAATGAACCATTTCATGACCGAACTTTGCGGAAATCGGGGCATCGTCTTCTGAAGACGCCTATAGACGACCCTCTTGTTGGTCTAGTCCAAAATTCAGGCACCAGTCGCAGATGTGGACGCTCCAGAAGTGGCGAATAGACTTGTGAAAGTGAATTGAGTTTGAACACAAATGCAATCCGGGATCAGATACTAGCGTTGGGCTCAAGCGAATGGAGATCAAAAATTCGTCATTCGGACTGATATTAAATTGACGAGGTACACGAGGATACTGATCAGAATAACATCTGCTATAGATTTGAGCGACGAGCGCTTAAGCCTACCAATGTAGATGCACGACTCCGAGCGTTGAAGACAGCTTGAGCAGTATGGCCAGACCAGAAGGAGGATGCGGGGAACATCGCGGACTTGAAAAACACGGAAGAACCTTCATTAAAATTGTTGGAAGGACGGATGTCGGGTATAAATTGTCGTGAGGTTGGATAACCCATCGATCTTAAGTTTAGTTGATGAAAGGTCATCTGAAGATGATCCGTAGATATAATCTGAAGTTGTAGTGTGATAACAGCAGAGGAGAGGCCGATGAAGAAGAATCCGGCATGTGCGACGTCGAATACGAGGACGATCCCTAGCCGATGTTTGCATAGGGATCCGGAGATATATATGAACCTCGAGGCACCAACGGAGCGACGCTGATGTATATTATCGTAGCGTGGGCTCGAATGCTCTTTGAGTTCGCTTGCTGCTGGGGGCTGAGTAGCATGGTTAATTCTTGATATCAGGAAAGGACGAAGGCCGTTGGCGGATGCTGTCGATTGCTGCAAGTTCGAAGAGAGGCTTCTGAGCCAATAGAGATCTTCTAAAAGTAGATTTGGAGATCAATGATCGTGAAATGATAACATAAGAGAAGTGTGCCTACCTCCAGAGTCCACCAACACGCATTGAGCATATGAGGTACCAGCGATCTGTACCGAGAGGAATGGCCAGAGCCGCCAGTAGCGAGCCACTAGAGAAGAAAGCCGACAATGAGGTAGTTCGATAGGGCGTGCCTAATGTTGAGGACTGCGTAGTAGTGGAAGAAATCTTTCACAACCTTCCAGCAACTGCACGTTCCTACCAACGAGAAAGCAAGCAGGAGTTACGACTGCGATAGCCAGCTGCAAACGTCAAAGTTCGTCGTACACACCCGCCGCTGACCAGCACAATCACATTGGTAGAACATCCTCCTAAAGCTTCCGCGTCGTGGTCGGTGCCCGCATATAGAGTAGGCGTGGCATGGCAATCGGCTCGGATGCTTGACATCAACCCCTCGTCTCCAAGACGAATCGAACTACGCGTCGAGAAACCAATCGTGGTAGAGCGAAGAGTGTAGACGAATAATTGAGTGTCTACGTGACGTTTGCGAGGGAGGGGTGGAGGTGAGGTTGGTATGGAGGGGTATAGTGGGTTCTAGGTGTTACTGGCGGAGGGATGTGAAGGTCTAGAAGAATGTTGACAATATCAGACCTTGGACGGAATAAGAGGAGGTGAAGGACGTACCAACATAAAGCAGACTCTGAAACTATGGTGCCCTGCGACGGACCATCCTTGGAACCATCGCTTGCGCAGAAAAGTTGGCGCTAACGTCTATCAGGGTACGTGCCGCTTGTAGGTGACCTCCCTTAGGTGCATTGGCAAGGAACATGGTATCACCAACGGAAGTGATGCTCTGGAGGTGGCGATATACTGTATTTGCGAGGGCGGACTGGTTCGAACGTGATTCGAGATCAAGGCCAGGGCAAGGCGCAGGCGAGTAGTGGACATTCAGCCTATTGGAGGATCTTGAAGCAACGCATGCAGAATAGAACACAAAACGGACTGGACGATCCGCTATGGGGTTAGAATTCGAGTACCAAGTGTGGGACGTCTGCAGATGGGAGCTCGATCGTCAAAGACAAGCAGAGGCGGATCCGTGCATAGATTCCAAAGGAGTATCGAGAGGTCGATGATTGAAGAGGGCTAGAAGAGGACACAGGATTAGATCGAGTTCAAAATTAGGCAGGAAAAACAAACCTATTGCACAATACATCGTGCTCTTACCAAGGAGCAATTTCTGCAGCCTTTTCATATTCCATCTCCAGCTGATAATTGATGGGTCTTAGATCTCGGAGACGAAGAACTCTTCAGTAAGTGCTCAGGCGAGGAGAGTATCGGAGGTTACGGCACGTCGAGGGGCACAGTTTTGAGGCAAACGAGAGCCGTGGACAAGAAGGGACGAGAGGGACATCGAGGATCATGTTCACATGATTCGCCGTTTGTTGGTGCCAGTGCCAGACAGGGGATTATTATTATTTGGAGCTGAGTGTGTTGGTCAGGTGGACCTAGTGTGGTGTCTGTCAAGTGATTGGCCCGAGATGTCGAATCCTTCAGGACATGGTCAACAAAGAAGTTGAGTCTCGAGTCGAGATTGATTTTTTGAAGACTGAAGGAAACATCGTTTCTTCCTTAAGCTCGCCCTTCAACTAATGTCAGTTAAGAGAGAGATGGGCGCTAGCTTAGATACCCACCAGGTCATCCGGGAAAAGATGAGTCGCAATTCACAATTGCTCAAACGACCTGATCAGAGTACATTCACTGTAGTGAAGACACTGCAGAGACTGCGGGTCTGAACTGCCCGCCATCGAGAATCGAGATGGCTGAGAGAAAATATGTCGTTCATTGTGTTCGAGAGGCGATTCAGCGGGGAAGGATTTCGGCCCTAAAGCTAAAGTTGCGGTTGCTGTGAAAGGAGAAGAAGAAAGGCGTCTGGGAATTTTGAATTTCCTTTCAAGGAGCAAGAGCGCTTTCAAGCAGATACCACCACCACTACCACTGCATACTGCACTTCGAGTAACTTCGCGACATGGTGAGCACCTTTCCCTTGCCATAGATGATATCGACTCAAGATTTTTGCGTAGGTGGAGCTGGGTTTATTGAAGCTCTCAACGACGGCTCATCGGTTTTGGGTTCGAATAAGAAGGCATACCGTATCTAAAGATGGCGGTGGATTGTCGGTTCTACCACGATGACCTATTAGTCTATCGCCCTCTATGACGGTCAAGCATACCAGAAAATCCAAGGTCTGTCGTTTTCCTATTCTTGTCTGCACAGTTCTGGAGTTTTCTACAGCCATGACCATCCACTCCGTCTGGTTTAACTCAGTACACACAAGCTTTGCCTGCCTCACCCGAAACTACCACCCTCGTACACCATTCTTCGAGCACCTCAGAGATCACCAGGGTCGCCTTCGTCAAACCACTTCCTCAATAGAACGCGCTCTGGCTTTCCTAGTTGCGTCGCTCGTGCCGTTCACTAGGTCACTTCTTCATAGCACCTGTGGTAGTCAAACTACCAAGTCCAATGGTGTTAAGGATATAAATGGATTTTTGACATCGAAGATACTCTGTGGAACACGGTTAGCCATCGTTTTTGAGCTGAAGCATTGCTAAACTAACGTCATAATGCTTTAAATAGTCTTCAAACAAAGACTCTTGATTACCAAACACGATAAGCGGGACGAGCTGAACGACGTGCGCATTCGTCCCGCGTGCAGATGGAGACTGTCTGAGACGACGAGGGCAGGAGTGATGGAAAAGGTACACAACAAGCTTCTCGAATACTGAGATCTTCGCTGACCGAAATTTTCAGGATCCTCATCAGTAGCTACAATGATGATTAGTGTACATTGTATGCAGAATGGCGAACAGAGTAAAGTCAAGGTCATCGAGGATGCGGTAAAGTGATGGAATGCAGTCGGCGACGGCGCAAACCTGGAGCGATGGACTGAGGGACACTTGGGATAGTGGGGCGCCATTGCATCTGGTTATTTTTCCGGAGGCGCATCTGCGTAGCTACCTTGTTCTCTTTGATAAAGAGGAATAATCCCGATTACAGTCTATGTTATTTGTCCGTGTGAAACTGTCGCGCACTGCCTATCACCGCGAGGCATTGCTTTCTTTGTCCCAACTATGACTTCCTCTGTAGAAGAACGGCCGTTGAGGCTCCTTTCGCTAGGTAAATAAATGTCTTGACTCTAACTCTAGATGGCCGTGTTGCTGACGGATACCACTTACAGATGGCGGCGGCATTCGCGGATTGTCCTTGCTGCTCATACTCAAACAAATCATGCACAGGGTCATGATCGACGACAACACAGATCGCAAAAAGGACGGCCGACCAGTTCTTACGAATCTCCCGAGGCCTTGCGAAATGTTCGATTTGATTGGCGGTACGAGTACCGGAGGGTGTGTCGCGTCGAATATCTGCGTTCATGACCACGTTATTTATTTATTTAATTTCAGAATCATTGCTCTAATGCTGGGGCGTCTTCGGATGGACGTGGACAAAGCAATCGAATACTACGATGACCTGACGGAAAAGGTGTTTTCTGACAAGAAGCGGTGGGGAGATGGAAAGTTCAAGGCGACGAAACTCGAGGAGATCATAAAATCTGCCGTGAAGGACGTAACGGGAGATTCGGGGTCACCCTTAATGGAGGGCGAGGAAGCTGGGTTCTCTCGAACGTTAGTCTGTCACCGCTATTACGCATTTGCGTCCTAATTACCAAGGTTCTTTAGCTTCGTCTGCGCCAGAAACGCTCTTAACATGAGCGCCAATATTCCGACACTTTTTAGGACGTACCAGTCCCACGAAACACACACCGAGTGCACAATCTGGGAAGCTGCTCGAGCGACATCTGCAGCGCCAATGTTCTTCAAGCGCATCGAAATCGGAAGGGGGAAGCAACCCTTCATTGACGGCGGACTAGGTCAGAATAATCCTAGTCTCTTGGTGCTCGATGAAGCCAAGAGGTTATTTACCACTCGTCAAATCAGGTGCTTGGTGAGCATCGGGACCGGACAAGGCGAGATTATCAGCATCCAAAAGCCTGGTCTATTTCAGCAAGTCATACCGACAAATATCATCGGGGCGCTCCGATCAATGGCAATGGATTGTGAAAAGATTCACGAAGAAGTGCTGGGGCGCTTTGAAAGCTTGCCAAACACATACTTCCGGCTGAATGTTGAACACGGAATGCAGGACATCCGGCTTTCCGAATGGGAGAAACTCACGGATGTAGAGGCGCATACGGCGCAGTATATGAAGAGACGAGAGGTGGAAGAGAAGCTTGCTTTGTTGGCAGCTGCCATCAGAGACTCGGATACGAGAGGGCGGCTCGCAATTGCGCAACTTGGTATGATGAAGAGCTCTCATGAAATTACACTGTGACTCAAATTTGTTGGCCAGTTTCTCCTAGGCCTCCACTTGAACCCATGCATCATGTCAAAGAGCGCAAGCTCTGCCCACACCCAGTTGCATCCTTTATTGGACGATTGGATATTCTTGATAAGATGCAGGGATATTATGACTCAAATACCAAATCTTGTCATGTCTTTGTGTTACATGGTCTTGGTGGTTCTGGAAAAAGCCAACTGGCTTTCAAATTCTTGTATGATTGCCAGGCTAGCAACCGGTATGCTTCAATGGGTTTATCTACTACTAGGTCTTGCAACTTATCAAATATCATTTCAGCTTCTCAGAGATCTTCTATATTGATGCTACCAATGAGCAGACACTTCAAGCAGATCTCAAGGCCATCACTCCTGGTAGTGCTGAGTGGTCTATGGATGCAACTTGGTGCTGGCTTGCAAGTCAAGGTGGAAAAACATGGCTTCTCTTCTTTGATAATGCAGATGATGTGCAGTTGAATCTTGGAAGATTCATACCTCCATTTGGCAACATCTTGGTCACAACAAGAAATCCCCAGCTCTGTAGACATGCTGGTGTTGGTGCAGATTCAAAAGTAGAGGGAATGGACTGTAAAGATTCAAGAGCCTTGCTTTTGTATCTTTCTCGAGCAGAACCAAGTGATGAGAACATGAAACTTGCAGAACTCATTGTTGTGGTGTGTTCTATATTTCATTATTATTATTATAAATGTTCCAAAAGATTAAATCAAACCATAGGATCTCCATCACTTTGCTCTGGCAGTCTCACAAGCAGGCTCTTTTATCCAGAGCTGTCCAACAACCCTTAAGAAATATCACCAACTATATCAAACTGAACGTGACAATCTACTACAGAATCAGGAGGTCCAAGGGCAAGATCAATATGGATTGGCTGTCTATGCAACATGGAGCCTCAGCTATAAAAAACTCAACACATCTGCACAGTCTTTTCTGCAAATCTGCTCTATACTCCATCATGAAGGGATCCCGGAAGAAATGTTCAAAAAGGCAGCATTGTGTCAAAAACAACTGGAGGACTCAGATTTACAGAAGGATGTGACACAGCTGTTGAATCAAATAGGAAAACAGGATTCACAGTGGAATTCCTTGGTCTTTCTTAGGGTCATCCAGCAGCTCACTTCCTATTCCCTCATTGACTTTGATCAACAAAACAACTTCTATAGCATCCATCCACTGGTACAACACTGGAGTCGCACCACCATCAACAACAACCAATATTATATGCAGAAATGCATTCTCACTGTCATTGGATTATCTATCTCCTGGAAATTCAAGACTGAGGACTATAAATATCGACAGTCACTTTTGCAACATATCACCAACTGCATGATCTTACTCAGACCAGAGGATATTGATCTATTGATTGCATCTAAAGTTGCACTTGTTTTTGATGAACAAGGACAATGGGAGAGTGCTAAAGCAATTAAGGTCATGATCATGGAGAAGAGAAAGCAGCTGCTAGGAGATGAGCATCCTTCTACCCTCACAAGCATGGCCAGTCTTGCATCAACATATAGAAGGCAAGGCCATTGGAAGGATGCAGAAGCACTTGATGTGGTGGTTATGGAGAAGAGAAAGCAGCTGCTAGGAGATGTGCATCCTTCTACCCTCAAAAGCATGGGCAATCTTGCAGTAACATATGAAAACCAGGGCCATTGGAAGGAGGCAGAAGCACTTGAGGTGATAGTCATGGAGAAGAGAAAGCAGCTGCTAGGAGATGAGCATCCTGATACCCTCACAAGCATGGCCAATCTTGCAGCAACATATAGAAACCAGGGCCATTGGAAGAAGGCAGAAGCACTTCAGGTGGAGGTCATAGAGAAGACAAAGCAGCTACTAGGAGATGAGCATCCTTCTACTCTCACAAGCATGGCCCATCTTGCAGTAACATATTGGAACCAGGGCCATTGGAAGAAGGCAGAAGCACTTCAGGTGGTGGTGATGGAGAAGTCAAAGCAGCTATTAGGAGATGAGCATCCTGATACCCTCACAAGCATGGCCAATCTTGCCACAACATATAGAAGCCAGGGCTATTGGAAGAAGACAGAAGCCCTTGATGTGATGATCATGGAGAAGAGAAAGCTGCTGCTAGGAGATAAGCATCCTTCTACTCTCACAAGCATGGGCAATCTTGCAGTAACATATAGGGACCAGGGCCATTGGAAGGAGGCAGAAGCCCTTCAGGTGATGGTCATGGAGAAGACAAAGCAGCTGCTAGGACATGAACATCCTGACACCCTCACAAGCATAGCCAATCTTGCACACACATATCGGGACCAGGGCCACTTGGAGGAGGCAGAAGAACTTCAGGTGGTGGTCATGGAGAAGAGAAAGCAGCTGCTAGGAGATGAGCATCCTGACACCCTCACAAGCATGGCCAATCTTGCAGTAACATATTGGGACCAGGGCCACTTGGAGAAGGCAGAGGCTCTTGAGGTGTTGGTAATGGAGAAGAGGAAGCAGGTGTTGGGACCTGAGCATTCTGATACCCTTGAGAGTATGGAGAGCCTCACATGCACTTACAGGGATCAGGGCCGCTTAGAGGAAGCTGAGGCACTTGAGATGCTTGTAACAGAGATACACAAAACAACGAATGGGTTATAAGAGATGACAGGAAAGGTCACCCTGTCCAGGCCAGCATGGCATACTCAAGTCGTACTAATGAAGTGAATAGAGCTCCGCCGCCTGTTGATTTAGGAATATACTATTAGTTTCCATTGTATGGCTGAAATAATGCAAAGAACATACCATAGGCTCAACCAAAGTTGCTAATAAAAGTAACAACTAGCAGGTCCTGAATGTCTTGTCAAGTACTGCACTCGGGGCTGTATTTCTGCCATTCACCCGTCAACCGATGTCTATCAGCGGGGCTGTAACGGTCAACTCGACGTGGAAGGTGCGTGCGTTCACGGCTCGGCAGATGAATGAGATAGGGTCTGACGCCACAAATAAGCCTAGGCAGCGGGGGTTACAATGTGAGTATGGCATTTCACTAGAAAACAGGAAGAAGCGAATGGCATACCGATAGACCTGCGGGGTCGTGCCAAGCCACATCTGCGTCGAACCGATATGATGCACCCAACCGACCCAAAGGAAGGGTCGTCTGCCACTTCGACCAGTGCCCTTTATACTCTAGGCCTAGGCGTAGTTATCGTCCGAGAAAATATTAATTTCCTCGATAAGGTAGTCGGTGGTCAGCGTTGGAGGACTGTGCGTAGTATTGTAAGTGAGGAAGGTATTGGACAGCAAACACGACTGACGTACCATTATGTAGGGAGTGGTTGCTGAGGAAGGTCCACATGAGAGGCCGTTGGTAGGTATTGAAGCTGTAACCAACGATGAGCACCATTTTTCGAATACATTACTGAAAAAAACATACGACTAGATGTTTGAGGTTGGGGTTCAATGCAACGTTCACGCGTAAGAGGGAAGCAAGCTGAACCGTCTTGGCACGAAAGGCTCACACGAACCGCGTCAGTCACGCCAAGCCTCTCGCTGATATGACTCTTTCCATCTCACCCATCCTTGCCGACCTAATGGACAACTTGGCACCACCTTACTAACCAACCACTGCCGAAAGATCCTGGTGACTGTGTACTAGACTAGAGATGGGCATGACTTTGGTAGTTTCGTTTAGTACTACATCCATCTTCCTACCCTCACATCGCGAGCCACCAGCGCCGGGGCACGCGTTTCAGTACGGCGTGGACGTCTATCATCTGGTTCAATACTTCAGGAGCTTGGGTTGGTCCTGTACGCATCGAATCGGAGTTAGCACGTTTACGCTAGACCGTCCCAACAGTGATGCCCCCACATCCTGACACCTCACACCTGCAGGAACATGCTTGCTGATTTTGGGCGTCGAAGTGTCCGCACTCTGGAAAGACGTGGAGTTAAGAATATTCGTTTTCAGAGAATGCAAAGTGAGGCCATTGTGGAAAAGCTGGTCGAGGCCGAATACGTCGTCGATTTGGGCGTGGCCTCCCGAATTTATTAGGTTGTTTCAACAGCGCCCGAGCACCGCAACCAGAATACGACCAGAGGGAGGATGCGGCGTACATCGTGGACTCGAATATTAATGAAGACCCATCGTTGAGGTCGTTGGTTAGATTGACGTCCGCTGTGAGATGCCATGTCGGTCTGGGTCTTCCAACTTCGATTGGCCGAGGTCAGAGGAACAGCATATCGTCTGATTTTCAGGAGCCGCAACGATAGAAGCAAAGACGTCTTCGTCGACAACTTCTAATGAGTGGGATCTGCTAGCGTGGCTACGCTGTTGACAATGGCGAACTCCTTGGATCTTGGTTGTGTTGGGCAGCCTCTGGGCAATGTACCCTTGAGGGTCCGTCAATCAAACCAGAGATCTAGACGACTCTAGTAGAGACGTCTTTGGCAGGTTCGACTAAGGAGGGACGATAAGCGAGCGCGAGATGTGAAAGATAGATCGAATTTGAAGGAAGCACTTTCGTTCATGCCGATGCATCCACAGTAGAAGGTCTCACCCGTGGTGGATCTGAACGCCGGGAGAAGGCGATGTGTTCTTGGAGTAGTCGGCGAAGAATATGACAGCGAGCGAAGAGCTAGGACGGTGTTGATGACCTTGATCACATCGATGTCCCCCTCTGGACGGTATTGAAGAAGGGAAATGCAATGTCGAGAATCAGTGAGTGGCCTCTCTAGTCAGATATGCCAATATTGTGAGTTCCTGTTCTTTCTCAACTGAAACATCGCGTCTTCTGTTATGGACGGCGATTGTTGATTGCGAAGGTGTGACCAGGGTTCCAGAGGAAATCGTTCAACGGCGGCTTCGGAAGTCTGGAGTTTAACGGGGTGGGCGGAATCGTGGCCACGGCATTGGTAGGGGTTGGTGATGCTCCTCAGGAGCCAAGGACACAAGCTCGGAGTAGGGCGTAGGGTGCACATCGTCCACGATGTTCCTCGGAATTTAACCTCGAGGTGCGATCATAACAACGCCGATGTGAGCTCAAATGCTCGTTCGTATGGTCTGGAGTGTGCTGATACTGGTGGTTGGGCGTTCATGAACGTTCTTGATGTCGATGAAGAGCGAGGCCTCTCAGCGGTGGTTATTGCTTGTAGTGAACTAGACGCTGTTACTGCAGGTATAAATCTCCTAAAAGCAAATATATAGGTCAACGATCGTGAAAGAATAAAACGAAATGAATGTCCATACCTCCAGAGTGCACCAACAGGCATGGGAACCAGTGGCCTGTGCCGAGAGGAATGACCATAGCCGCCAGAACAGGTGGAACCCAAACGACGTTGTTAAGATTTGACCTCGACGGTGTTGGGGGACTCTGGACAGCTCAACGAGTTTCGTCACAACCTCAACCGCCTGCGCTTCCCAATGCTGAAAAGTCGAGCAGAATCCACGACTGCTGTTGCCAGCTGCAAACGTCGGGGTCCGTACGCACGCTCGCCGCCGATGGGCACAACCCACGTCGATAAAACACTCCTTTGAAGCTTCCACGTCCAGGCCGCATGTAGTGTAGGCAACGGCACCTGAGGCCTGATGCGTATCATCAAGCTCTCGCCACGAAGACGGGTCGAATTACAGGTCGAGGATCGAACCGTGATGGGTAAATGGGCATGAAGGTAACGCCTAGGGAGGGTGTGCAAGTCTAGTAAAAGGT
>Ga0247741_1001408_pt1 | contig 13398 bp, 10 predicted proteins | sample UWRJL213509R2_FD_180945 | JGI IMG/M metagenome (GOLD analysis project Ga0247741, IMG submission 180945) | Plant litter microbial communities from Arlington Agricultural Research Station in Wisconsin, United States - UWRJ-L213-509R-2 | ecosystem: Environmental > Terrestrial > Plant litter >... | reverse complement strand
CCATGGCCAGCATCGCAAAGCCATAGGTGATCGACGACAGCAGCAGCATCGAGGTGTTGACCGCGACCAGCGGCAGCTCGAAAATCTCCGCGGGCTTCGGGCCGCCGGCATAGGCGGTGCCGAACACACCGTAACAGGCGAACAGCATCGCGAAGATGAGGCAATCGCTCATCAGATAGATCCAGAAGCCCAGCATCGTGCTGCCGCCGGCTTCATGGTCATGCTCGTCGGTCAGGTAGAAGGACGGCGCGTCGGTGAGGGTGGCTGTATGGGCCATGGCTCAGGCCTCCAGCGCGGCGAGCCGCCGGGTGCGGTCGCCTTCGGTGGCGGTCACGACATCCGCCGGGATGTGGAATTCGCGGTCATAGTTGAAGCTGTGGCGGATCGCGACCGCGACCACGCCGACCAGGCTCGCGCCCACCAGCCACCAGATATGCCAGATCATCGCGACGGCAAAGGCGAAGCTCAGGCCGGCCAGGATCATGCCGGTCGGCGTGTTCCTGGGCATCAGGATCGCGCGGAAACCGTCGATCGGGCGGACATGGCCGCGCGCCTTCATGTCGTACCAGGCGTCGAGATCATGGATCACCGGCGTAAAGGCGAAATTATAGGCCGGTGGGGGCGAGGAGGTCGCCCATTCGAGCGTGCGGCCACCCCAGGGATCGCCGGTCGTGTCGCGGAGACGTTCCGTGTTGCGGTCGCGGAAGCTGACATAGAATTGGATGAGCTGGGCGACGATGCCGAGCGCGATCAGGGCCGCGCCGAATGCGGCGATCACGAACCAGATCTGCAGCGATGGGTCCTCGAAATGGCGCAGGCGGCGCGTGACGCCCATCAGGCCGAGCACATAGAGCGGGGTGAAGGCGAACCAGTAACCCGACACCCAGAACCAGAAGCCGATCTTGCCCCAGAAGGGATCGAGCTTGAAGCCGAACGCCTTGGGGAACCAGTAGGTGATGCCGGCGAACATGCCGAACACCACGCCGCCGATGATGACGTTGTGGAAATGCGCCACCAGGAACAGCGAATTGTGCAGCACGAAATCGGCTGGCGGCACCGCGAGCATCACGCCGGTCATGCCGCCGACGGTGAAGGTGAGCATGAAGGCGATGGTCCACATCATCGGCAGCTCGAAGCGGATCTTGCCGTGATACATGGTGAACAGCCAGTTGAAGATCTTCGCGCCCGTCGGGATCGAGATGATCATCGTGGTGATGCCGAAGAAGCTGTTGACGCTGGCGCCCGAGCCCATGGTGAAGAAGTGATGGAGCCACACCAGGTACGACAGGATGGTGATGACCACTGTCGCATAGACCATCGAGGTATAGCCGAAGAGCCGCTTGTCGCAGAAGGTCGAAGTGACTTCGGAAAAGATGCCGAAGGCGGGCAGGATCAGGATGTAGACCTCCGGATGGCCCCAGATCCAGATCATGTTCACATACATCATGGGGTTGCCGCCCATGGAGTTGGTGAAGAAATGCGTGCCGAAATAGCGGTCGAGGCCGAGCAGCGCGAGCACGACGGTCAGCACCGGGAAGGCGGCGACGATCAGGATGTTGGTGCACAGCGCGGTCCAGGTGAAGACGGGCATCTTCATGATCGTCATGCCCGGCGCGCGCATCTTCACGATCGTCGCGATCAGGTTGATGCCGGATAACAAGGTGCCGACCCCCGCGACCTGAAGCGCCCAGATATAATAATCGACGCCCACATCGGGCGAGGCGTCGATCCCCGACAAGGGCGCCATCGCCAGCCAGCCGGTGCGCGCGAATTCGCCGACGAACAGGCTCATCATGACGATCGCGGCCCCCGCGGCCGTCATCCAGAAGCTGAAATTGTTGAGATAGGGGAAGGACACGTCGCGCGCGCCGATCTGCAACGGGACGGCGAAGTTCATCAGGCCGGTGACGAAGGGCATCGCGACGAAGAAGATCATGATCACGCCGTGCGCGGTGAAGATCTGGTCATAATGGTCGGCCGGCAGATATCCCTGGTTCGAACCGAACGCCATCGCCTGCTGGAGGCGCATCATGATCGCATCGGAAAAGCCGCGCAGCAGCATGATGAAGCCGAGGATCATGTACATGACCCCGATGCGCTTGTGATCGACGCTGGTGAACCACTCGTTCCAGAGATAGCTCCAGCATTTGTAATAGGTCAGCACCGCGAGCAGGGCGATGCCGCCCGCCGCGACCGCGAGGAACGTGATCACGACGATCGGTTCGTGGAGCGGCAGCGCCTCCAGGGTCAGGCGGCCGAAGATGGTCTTCATGAGGTCGGGGGACATGATGGTCCTCAGCGATGCGTTGGATGTGCGGGGGGCTGGGGGGAGGCCGCCGGCGTGGGAATGTGCTGGGGCATGTGGTGGGGCACGTCGTCGTGCATGCCATGGGCAGCTCGCGGCCCGGCCATGTCCTTCTTCATGGTGTCGCTCATGCAGGGCTCGCCCGGCGCCACGCACATCTCGACGATGCGGTCGAACAGGCGCGGGTCGACCGACGACCAATAGCCGGGCGGAACATTTTCGCTCGGCCGGGCCGCTGCCAGATAGGCCGTGCGGTCAAGCAGCCCGCCGCCCTTGCGGGTCTGCTCGACCCAGCGGTCGAAGCCGGCATCGTCTATCCCGGCGACCGTGAAACGCATGCCTGAAAAGCCCGCGCCGCTGTAATTGGCGGAGAAACCCTCGAACCGGCCCGGCTTGTTGAGCACCGCGTGGAGCTTCGTCTCCATGCCCGCCATGGTGTAGATCTGCCCGGCAAGCGCGGGCACGTAGAAGGAGTTCATCACATTGGCGGAGGTCAGGCGGAACCTGACTTCCCGATCGACCGGCAGCGCGAGCTGGTTGACCGTGGCGATGCCCTGTTCGGGGTAGATGAACAGCCATTTCCAGTCGAGCGAGACGACCTGGATCTCTAGCGGCTTCGCATCGGTGGCGATGGTCCGACCGGGGGCGATCCGTTCGAGCCGGCGATAGGGATCGAGCGTGTGCGTGCTGATCCAGGTGATCGCGCCGAGCGCGATGATGATGAGCAACGGCGCGGACCAGATGATCAGTTCGAGCCCGGTCGAATGGTCCCAGTCCGGGCGATGCTCGGCGGTCCTGCTCGACGCACGGTAGCGCCAGGCGAAGAAGATCGTCAGCGCCATGACCGGCACGATGATGACCAGCATCAGCACCGTCGATATGATCAGGATTTGCGCCTGCTGGCTCGCCACGTCGCCCGCCGGGTCGAGCACCTGCAGACCGCACCCGCCGAGCGGGAGCAGCGCCAGGGGGGCGAGCCGGCGGATCGTGCGCAAGGGGGAGATGCCATGGGAGGTCATCCGCGCCGCCTACGCCCGCATCGGCCCGCCGGACGATTGGACAATTTGTCCTATGCCCTCGAAACCGGCTCTGGGACTAAAGAGGGTCCAAGAGAAACGATACCGGTCGCGTGCGCGGGCGGAATCAAGGAACAGAGCTGCCGGATGGCCCATCAGATACCCTCCAACACGCTGGAACGCGATGCGCTGGCCCTCCACGCGCGCGGTCACGCCAAGGTGCAGCCCGGCGAGATCGCGATCGGGGTGATCATCGGCCGGACGTCGGAGTTCTTCGACTTCTTCGTTTATGCCATCGCCTCGGTCCTAGTGTTCCCGCAGGTCGTGTTTCCCTATCTCGACCGGCTCAACGGCACGCTGTGGTCGTTTGCGATCTTCGCGCTCGCCTTCGTCGCGCGCCCGATCGGCTCGGTCATCTTCATGGCGATCGACCGCAACTATGGGCGCAGCGTAAAGCTGACGATCGCGCTGTTCCTGCTTGGCTCCTCCACCGTCGCGGTGGCGTTCCTGCCTGGTTATGCGCAGGTCGGCAGCCTGTCGGCGATCATCCTGTGCGCCTTCCGCATCGGCCAGGGCGTCGCGCTCGGTGGGGCATGGGACGGGCTCGCCTCGCTGCTCGCGATCAACGCGCCCGAGAACCGGCGCGGCTGGTTCGCCATGATCCCCCAGCTTGGGGCGCCGCTCGGCCTGATCGTGGCCAGCGGCCTGTTCGCCTATTTCCTCAACGCGCTGTCGACGGCGGATTTCCTCGACTGGGGCTGGCGCTATCCGTTCTTCGTGGCGTTCGCACTGAACGTCGTGGCGTTGTTCGCCCGGCTGCGCATGGTGGTCGCGCCCGATTACGAAACCCTGTTTCGCAACGACGAGCTCAAGCCGTCGCGGATCACCGCGACGATCCGCGCGGACGGCTGGAAGATCGTCGTCGGGGCCTTTGCCCCGCTGGCGAGCTTCGCCTTGTTTCACATGGTGACGGTGTTTCCGCTCTCCTGGGTGGTGCTGTTCACTAACGAGACCGCAGCGCGATTCCTGCTGGTCGAGATCGCCGGCGCCGTGGTCGGGCTGATCGCGATCGTCAGCTCGGGGCTGTTGGCCGACCGCTATGGCCGGCGCTCGGTCCTCGGCGTCTCGGCGGCGGCGATCGCGGTGTATAGCGGGTTTGCGCCGCAGCTTCTCGCGACCGGGGAACTGGGCGCGGCGGCGTTCATGATCGTCGGCTTCGCGCTGCTCGGTCTGTCGTTCGGCCAGTCGTCCGGTGCGGTCGCGTCGAGTTTTTCGGTCCAGTCGCGCTATACCGGGTCGGCGCTTACGTCCGATCTCGCCTGGCTGTTCGGGGCCGGGTTCGCGCCGCTCGTCGCGCTGCTGCTGGCGACCCGGTTGGGGCTGCTTGCGGCGGGGCTGTACTTGCTGTCGGGCGCGCTTGCGACGTTGGTTGCCCTGCTCGCGAACCGGAACCTGGCGGGCAAGGCGAGCTGAGACGCCCCACTTCCGTTCGCCCTGAGCTTGTCGAAGGGCTGTTCTTTCTTCTGAGGAAGAGGAGAGCAGGGCTTCGACAAGCTCAGCCCGAACGGAGAAGGGAAGAAACGCTCAGACGTTGAACCGGAACAGCAGCACGTCGCCGTCCTGGACGACATATTCCTTGCCTTCCGACCGCAGCTTGCCCGCGTCGCGCGCGCCGGACTCGCCCTTGAACGCGACATAGTCGTCGAATGCGATCGTCTCGGCGCGGATGAAGCCGCGTTCGAAATCGGTATGGATCTCGCCCGCCGCCTGCGGGGCCTTGGCGCCGACATGCACGGTCCAGGCGCGCGCTTCCTTCGGGCCGACGGTGAAGAAGGTGAGCAGATGGAGCAGCTTGTACCCGGCGGTGATGACACGGGCGAGGCCGGTTTCCTCAAGTCCAAGCTCCGACAGGAACTCGCCGCGCTCCTCGGGTGCCATGGTCGCGATCTCGGCCTCGATCGCGGCGGAGACGACGACCGCCTCGGCGCCCTCGCCCTTCGCCTTTTCGAACACCCTGGCCGACAGCGCATTGCCGTGCGCGGCATCGCCCTCATCGACGTTGCACACATACAGCACCGGCTTTGACGTCAGCAGCTGCGCCTGGGCGAAGACGCGCTGCTCTTCCTCGTCCTTCGGCCTGGTGAGGCGGGCGGGCTTGCCCTCGCGGAGCAGGTCGAGCGCCTGGCCGAGCACCGAAGCGGCGATCTTCGCTTCCTTGTCGCCCTGCGCTGCCTTCTTCGCATAATTGGGCACGCGCTTTTCGAGGCTCTCCAGGTCGGACAGCATCAGCTCGGTCTCGACCGTCTCGGCATCGGCGATCGGATCGACCTTGCCCTCGACATGCGTGACGTCGCCATTCTCGAAGCAGCGCAGCACATGGACGATCGCATCCACCTCGCGGATATTGCCGAGGAACTGGTTGCCGAGGCCCTCGCCCTTGGAGGCACCGCGGACCAGGCCGGCAATGTCGACGAAGCCCAGCTGAGTCTCGATGATCTTGGCCGAGCCGGCGATCGCGGCGAGCTGGTCGAGCCTTTTGTCCGGCACCGCGACGTTGCCGACATTCGGCTCGATCGTGCAGAACGGATAGTTCGCCGCCTGCGCCGCCGCAGTCTCCGTCAGCGCGTTGAACAGCGTCGACTTGCCGACATTGGGCAAGCCCACGATACCACAACGGAAACCCATCTTCGTTCCTTGTCAGAGTGTCGCGACCGGTATTCCAGGTCGCCGTGATTGCGCGGCCAGATAGGCGTTCCGCGCGTCCAACGCCAGTATCACCGATAGTTGAAGCTGATGCTGATCCGCTCGTCCTTGGCGGTGCCCGGCGGCACCTCGTGGCGCAGCCAGCTTTCCCACAGGACCACGCTGCCCGCATCGGGCTCGACATAGACGAAGCTGCGCAGATCCTCCGGCGCATCGTCCAGCCGGGTCGGTGCGGCCATCATCAGCGGCAGGCGCGGATCCTCCAGCTTGAGCGGCCCGGCGCCCGGCGGCACCGCGATATAGGCGGTGCCCGAGACGATGCTGTGCGGATGGATATGGCCCGAATGCGTGCCGCCCGGCTTCAGCACGTTCACCCAGAAGCTGTCGAGCTTCAGCTTGCTGCCGCCCAGGTCGAACGCGCACTCGGCCGCGAAGGCCGCGACATGCTTGTTGAGCCGTTTCACCAGCTCGCCGAATACCGGGTCGCGCTGCGGCAGGTCATTGAGCGACGCGTAGCTGGTATAGCCGCGATAGCCGTTCGCCTTCGACCAGTGCCGTCCGGCGCGGTCGTCCTCGGCCAGCACGCGGCATGAATGGTCGAGCTCCGCCACGAAAGCGGCGTCGCCCAGCACGCCCTCATAGAGCCGCGTCGCGAACAGACTGCGCACCGTCATTTGGTTTCCCCCAGCCGCAACGCGACGTCGCTCATGAAACGGGCATCATTGCCCTCGGCGAGCCATCCGGCCTCCGCCGCCACCGCGCCGAGCAGGTCCGCCAGCGGATCCATCTCGGCCTTGGCGTAATTGCCCAGCACATAGGGGCTGACCTTGTCCTTGTGCCCGGGATGGCCGATGCCGATGCGCACCCGGCGGAATTCATTACCGATATGCGCCTCAGTCGAGCGCAGGCCGTTATGGCCCGCCGTTCCGCCGCCGATCTTCACCTTCACCTTGAACGGCGCGAGATCGAGCTCGTCATGGAACACGGTCACGTCGGCCACGTCGAGCTTGTAGAAGCGCATCGCCTCGCCGATCGATCGGCCGCTCTCGTTCATGAAGGTCGCGGGCTTGAGCAGCAGGATCTTCTCGGGCCCGATCCGGCCTTCCTGCGTCCAGCCCTGGAACGCCTTTTTCACCGGACCGAAATCATGCAGTTCGGCGATCGTGTCAGCGACCATGAAGCCGACATTGTGCCGCTGCAGCGCATATTGCGCGCCGGGATTACCAAGGCCGACCCAGAGTTGCATGCTGCTCTCTTATCCAAAGAAAAGGGGCAGGGAAGCCGTTGCTTCCGCTGCCCCCGATCCTGTCCCGCGCCGTCACCGACACGGATCGTTGATTCAGCCTTCCTTGGCGTCGGTCTCGGCGGCTGCATCGGCAGCGGCTTCGGCCTCGACTTCGGCGGCATGCTCTTCCGACTCGGCTTCGGCAGCAGCGGCTTCTTCAGCCTCCTGCTCGAGCGTCTCGGACTTGAGCGCCGACGGCGCGATCACGGTCGCGATGGTGAAATCGCGGTCGTCGATCGCCGAGGTGACGCCCTTGGGCAGCTTCACGTTCGAGATGTGGATCGAATCGCCCACATCGGTGCCCTTGAGCGAGATGGTGATCTCGTCGGGGATTTCGGACGCGTCGCAGACCAGTTCGAGCTCGTGGCGAACCACGTTGAGCACGCCACCGCGCTTGATGCCGGGCGATTCCTCTTCGTCGACGAACACCACCGGCACGTTCACGTGCACGGTCGCGTGCTCGGAGATGCGCAGGAAATCGACATGGACCGGGCGATCGGTCACGACGTTGAAGGAAACGTCCTTGGGGAGGGTGCGCACGGCCTTGCCGTCGATTTCCACCATCACCACAGAATTCATGAAGTGACCCGTCATGAGAAGACGCATCAGCGCCTTTTCCTCGACATGGATCGAGGCGGGGTCTTGCTTGTTGCCGTAGATCACGGCGGGTACGCGGCCTTCACGACGAAGCGAACGGGAGGCTCCCTTGCCAACCTGTCCACGCGTCTCGGCTGCGAGCGTAAGCTGATCGCTCATTGCAGTCTCCGATATGCTTGGTTCAAATCTCCGGGCAGGCCTCCAGGGATGACCCTGACCGGAAGCGCGCGCCTATAGGGGAGAGGGGCGGAAGAGGCAAGCTTTGCCTGGCCAGCGCGCTATACTCCAATTTCCGGGGTGACGGCTTGGCGCGCGTCAGTACTTCACCCTTTTCGCGTTCAACCGATATCCCTTGAGCTGCTCCATCACGCTGTCCTTGCCCGCGAGGTGCCCGGCACCCACCGCGATGAACACCGTCCCCGGCTCCTTCATCCGGTTGCTGATCCAGAACGCCCAGCGCTTGTTACGATCGACCAACAGCGCCTTCTTCACTTCGGGCGATGAATCCAGATCGTCGTTCAGCGTCTTGCCCAGGGCATCCGGATCGCCCTTCGCCCAGCTGTCGACCATCTTGGTCATCGTCGCGTCGAGCTTGGGCAGTTCGTCGATCGTGCTGGACAGGAAGGCGACCTGCGCCGGCATCGACAGGCTGTGGAAGATGTTCAGCTGCTCCTCCGCCGTTTCCAGTCCCTTCACCGGCTTGCCCTGCGCCGCGGCTGCCTTGGTGATCGACTGTTCCGGCCCGTTGCTGACGTCATAGCCCTTCTTCATCAGGGGCAGCAGCGACAGGTTGGTCGCCGCATACCAGGGCTCCATCGTGTCGAACGCATTGGCCGGCAGGCCCAGATCGGCCAGCGCCCTGGCCAGTGCCGGGCGCTTCGCCTCGGGCATCTTCTGGGTCAGCGTCGTGCCGTCATGCGCGATGCCCTTTGCCATGATCAGCGCCTTCATCGCCTCGGCATCGGGCATCACCAGCTCGAGCACGACCTGGCCGGAGGCGTCGAACGCCTTCTTCACGCCATCGTCGAACCAGCTCAGCCCCGGCTTCAGCACATGGATGGTGCCGAACAGATAGATGGTCGTGTCCTTGTCCTTGATTACCCATAAGGCCGGATCGGCATCGCGCATCACTACCGGTGCCGGGGTCGGCGTCGGAGCAGGGGCGGGCTGGGCGCAGGCCGGCGCCGCGAACAACATGGCCAACGGCGCGATCAGCTTGCCGAGCATCTTCATACGGGGTTCCTGAAACAGATTTGCGCGCGTGCTTATCGGCAATCCGGGCGTCACTCCACCCGCTTTACCGTGATTCCGCGCCGGCGAAGCAGGTCGATCACCGATCCCGGCCCGACGAAATGCCCGGCGCCCGCCGCGAACAAGGTGGTGCCCGGCAGGCGCAGGCGCTGTACCAGGCTGTCCGCCCAGGCGCGGTTGCGGCTGGTGAGCAACGGGCCGGCCATGGCCTCGGTGCCGCCGGACCCGACCATATCCGCCGTCAGCGCGGATTCCGGCCCGATCTCGCCCTTCGCCCAGGCATGGATCGGCGCGCGCAATTCGGCCCGGCTGCGCTGCGGCGCGTCGAGCGCGAGGTCGAGCATGCGGCGCTGCTCCGCCTCGGGAATGGCATTGACCGTCGCATAGACGCGCACGCCGTCCTCGATCGGCACCACTGGCTTGCCCGCGGCGCGAAACTGCCCGGTGAGCCAGTCGTCGGCGCCCGGCCCGGGTATCTCGCCGGCACGGGCATCGCGGACATAACCGATCGCCACCGCCGCGATCCAGGTCGGCATGCCGTCTAGCGCGGCCGACGCCTCCGGCGCCAACCCGTCGGTGAAGCGCTTCAGCGCGGCACGGTGATCGGGCGAGACCCTGGTCCTGAGCGGGCGCAGGGCCGGGTCAGGCGCCGCCGACTCGGCCTTATTCTCCTCGACCGATTCGACGATCAGCGACCCTGCCTCGCGCACGATCCGGTCGAGCGTGGGGCTGCGCCACTGGAAACCGGGCGGCAGGATATGGATCGTACCGAACAGATAGATGGTCGTGTCGCGGTCGGCGATCTTCCAGATCGCCGGGCGAGGCCGATAATTCTGCGACAGCCGCGTCAGCGCGATCCGCGCTTCCGCCGCGCGCATCTCGGCAGGCGAGGGGATGTCGCCGCCACGCATGCCGTCGCGTGCGGACGCCATCGGGGCGACGCGGTCGTCCACTGGCAGCTTCGGATAGGCGATGCGCGGCGGCCCGACGGAGCGGCCGCGCCACATCACCATGCCCGGCTCGTCGATGGCTGGATAGGCGATGAGGGGGCGGGTGATCCGTCGCTGCGCTTCGGCTGGCTTAATGCCCGCCAGCGCCAGGGCAGATGCCGGAATCAGCATTCCGCCGAACCTCACGACAAGGCGCCGTGCCTTCAGGCCGTTTCCCGGCCAGCGCGCCCTCCGTCTCATAAGGTTAAGACGCCTCAAACCATGACGGCTGTCAATCGGTGGCGGTTGACCCTTTTCGGGGCATGCGCCAAAGCGACGCGCATTGTTTTACCGCATCTGCGAAGGGTTTTCCCGCACCGTGACTGAGCCGCTGAGCTTCCAGCGCATGATCCTCAAGCTCCACGAATACTGGAGTGAGCGCGGCTGCCTGATCCTGCAGCCCTATGACATGGAGATGGGGGCAGGCACCTTCCACCCGGCGACGACGCTGCGCGCGCTCGGCCCGAACCCGTGGAACGCTGCCTTCGTCCAGCCGTGCCGCCGCCCGACCGACGGCCGCTACGGCGAGAATCCCAATCGGGGACAACATTATTATCAATATCAGGTGATCCTGAAGCCGAGCCCGCCCGATCTGCAGGAATTGTACCTCGGATCGCTCGCCGCGATCGGCATCGATTTCAACCGGCACGACATCCGTTTCGTCGAGGACGACTGGGAAAGCCCGACGCTCGGCGCCTGGGGGCTGGGCTGGGAAGTGTGGTGTGACGGCATGGAAGTGACTCAGTTCACCTATTTCCAGCAGATGGGCGGCTTCGACTGCAAGCCCGTCGCGGGCGAGCTGACCTATGGGCTCGAACGCCTGGCCATGTATCTGCAGAACAAGGATTCGATGTTCGATCTCGCGTTCAACGATCACGGCGTGACGTACGGCGACGTCTTCCTCGAAAACGAGAAAGAGATGTCGGCCTGGAATTTCGAGGTCGCCGATACCGATCGGCTGTTCGACCTGTTCCGCAAGGCGACCGCCGAGTGCGAGAATTGCCTGGAGGCGAAACTGCCGATCCCTGCCTATGAGCAGGCGATCAAGGCGAGCCATGTGTTCAACCTGCTCCAGGCGCGCGGCGTGATCTCGGTCGCGGAACGTCAGGCCTATATGGGGCGGGTGCGCGATCTGGCGAAGGGCAGTTGCCAGGCGTGGATGGACAAGAACGGGTGGACGGCGTGATGACCGACTTCCTCCTCGAACTTCGCTCCGAAGAAATCCCCGCGCGCATGCAGGACAAGGCGCGCGACGACCTCGCCCGCCTGTTCGCGGCCGAACTCGACAAGGCGGGCCTGCGCGCCGACGCGATCGTCACTTTTGCGACGCCGCGCCGCCTGACCCTGATCGCCCGCGACCTGCCGACCGAAACCGAGGCGACCAGCGAAGAACGCAAGGGCCCCCGCGCCGATGCGCCGGCCCAGGCGCTGGAGGGTTTCCTGCGCTCGACCGGCCTGACCCGCGACCAGCTCGAAGAGCGCGACGACGGCAAGGGCAACAAGGTGTTGTTCGCCGTCACGCAAAAGCCCGGCCGTGCCACCGCCGATGTGCTGGCCGAGGCGATCCCCGCGATCATCCGCGCCTTCCCCTGGCCCAAGTCGATGCGCTGGGGCGATGCGTCCAGTTCGACCGAGAGCCTGCGCTGGGTCCGTCCGCTGCAGGGCATCGTGGCGCTGCTCGGCGACGATGTGGTGCCGTTCGAGATCGCCGGCATCGCCAGCGGCGCGGCGACGGTCGGCCACCGCTTCCATCATCCGGGCGTCATCACCATCGGCAATGCCGGCGACTATGCCGACAAGCTGCGCGCCTGCCACGTTCTGGTCGACCAGGACGAACGCCGCACGATCATCCGCGACCGCGCCAAGGCGCTGGCGGCTGAGGCCGGGCTCGAACTGGTCGAGGACGAGGGGCTCGTTGCCGAGAATGCCGGGTTGACCGAATGGCCGGTGCCGCTGCTCGGGCGGTTCGATCCCGAATTCCTGAGCGTTCCGCCCGAGGTGATCCAGCTCACGGCGCGGGTGAACCAGAAATACTTCGTCTGCCGCGGGGCGGACGGGAAGCTTGCCGACGCGTTCATTTGCACCGCCAATATCGACGCCGTCGATGGCGGCGCGAAGATCGTCGAGGGCAACCGCAAGGTGCTTGCGGCGCGCCTGTCGGACGCGAAGTTCTTCTACGAGACGGACCTCAAGGTGCCGCTCGACGAGCAGGCGAAGAAGCTCGAGAAGATCGTGTTTCACGAGAAGCTGGGGACGGTCGCCGATAAGGTCGAGCGCGTCGCCAGGCTAGCGCGCTGGCTGGTTGAAGAAGGCATCGTCACTTCTTCCCCCCTCCCGCTTGCGGGAGGGGCCGGGGGTGGGCTCCCGGCTTCCACCGACGGTATCGCAGGTGGAGGGCGCGAGCCCACCCCTAACCCCTCCCGCAAGCGGGAGGGGGATGATGTTGCGGCGCTCGCCGACATGGCCGAACGCGCCGCGCGTCTGGCCAAGGCTGATCTCGTCACCGGTATGGTCGGCGAATTCCCCGAGCTTCAGGGCTTGATGGGCGGCTATTATGCCCGCGCGCAGGGTGAGCCGGCTGAAGTGGCGGATGCGGTGCGCGATCACTACAAGCCGGTTGGCCAGGGTGACGAAGTTCCCTCTGCCCCCGTCACTGTTGCGGTCTCGTTGGCGGACAAGCTGGATACGCTGGCAGGCTTTTTCGCAATGCGAATGCCACCCACCGGGTCCAAAGATCCGTTCGCCCTGAGACGGGCGGCATTGCAGTCGATCCAAATTCTCGTGGGAAACGGAATCCGTCTCCCTTTCAAAAGGGTCATGGATCAGTTTTGGTGGTCGACGTTTCTCGATTCAAAGGAAGGTGCGGCCCCGCTGACCGGTCATCCCAATCTTTGTATCGATTACATGAATATGGATGCCCATCACCGGATATGGGAAGCGCGCGTGGTTGCCGCGATAGGATGGAAGCCAGAAAACCCATTATGGTCTGCGCTGAGCCTTCATCTGGGCCGTGACCTCCTCGACTTCTTCGCCGACCGCCTAAAAGTCCAGCAACGCGAAGCCGGCGTCCGCCACGACCTGATCGACGCCGTCTTCGCGCTCGGCGGCGAGGACGATCTCGTCCGTCTGCTCGCCCGCGTGCACGCGCTCCAGGCCTTCGTCACCACTGAAGACGGCAACAACCTCCTCGCCGGCTACAAGCGCGCGGCGAACATCCTGAAAAAGGAAAGTTTCGTCGCCCCGGCGGAGGCC
>Ga0247741_1001407_pt1 | contig 13418 bp, 10 predicted proteins | sample UWRJL213509R2_FD_180945 | JGI IMG/M metagenome (GOLD analysis project Ga0247741, IMG submission 180945) | Plant litter microbial communities from Arlington Agricultural Research Station in Wisconsin, United States - UWRJ-L213-509R-2 | ecosystem: Environmental > Terrestrial > Plant litter >... | reverse complement strand
GTTCGCCAGCTGCTGGATCAGTTTCCCCTGGTGGTTCTCGGTGCTTGCGACGAACTGGGATGACTATGCCCAGTTTCGATGTGAACCACAACTTCACCGAGCCCATGCATGCTGGCATGTCGACAGAACGAGGAGAACAAGGAGCTGTTGGAACACAGTTGGGTGGGACGCGTGTACGATCAGAGGAGATGTGCGGATTTGGAGACACGCGTAAGCCTCAAGGTTCGTGGTCCGTTAAGTTGACAGGGCAAATACTCTATGCCATAATGCTAATGGACAGCCTCCCAATAGAAATTTCATTGTTTTTGTAGCTCGCTTGACGGTGTGGCGTGGTGGCTGACATTCACTTGATGTATTGTGTTCAAAAATGATAACTGTGGGCGAAGGCGGTACAAGAGTGATACGAAAAACTTCATGAACGATGCTCAAGTTCTGCATTGGCATTGAGGGCAGAGCCTCTCCCGATCTCCTGGGGGGGGAGGCACCGTATTTGTATAAGATACAAGCCGCTCGCCACAAGATCCACGTCCCAAAGGCGCGAAAACCAATCTACGACCGAGTAAATACACAATATCTCAATCAATCTAGCGGCTTACACGGTGAGAATGGTATCAAACCGTGACCCTCTATAGAGCCTATTGTAGACACATCAGTTGGAAGTTCTACGATCCAAGTTTTAGGAAGATAGCTTACTAGGCCGCGGAAATTGTCGAGCACTTGGGCAACATTCGGGTGCCACCCTACACTTAAATTCACAAGGACGGACGCGAACGGGTGATTATGAACTATGACTGGTCGAAGGCGCAGTTACACCTCTGAGCTGAGCATTGGAAATTCATATCAAGGTATTGTCGAGGTACGAAGGGTGAGACGCAGACACTCTGGAGAAAAGTTAGATACGTTCTAATTTGGCAAGTCGAAAATAAATGCACCTTGAGATCTAACTGTAAAAGAGACCGACTTTAAGTCTAATTCGCAAATGGAGACGTGATTCGCGACATGTGATACCTGAGGAAAAGGTCTAAATAAATATGACCATGCGAAAATTTGCCATGTGCTCACTGTAGCAGTCTTGCGGAATTGTAGAACCAAATCGTTTGTCCCATCTTTTCCGTTTCCTGATCTGCCTTCGGACCCTTCCTCTCGCCATTGCCGTCAAAACTCCTTCGCATAAGATTCAGTTCCGCGTTGGCGTCTTGAGGTTCTTGCAGCCCTAAACTGTCTTGAAAGTTAAAGCAGAATATCAACGAGGAAGTAACATAACTACTTGCTGGGTGTCGTGGACGTGGACGGTTAGAGAGGAGGATCCAATGGGGGGGCGGACGCAATAGGATTTAAGTTCCATGTCGGAGTGGCACTCTCGACGCGGCTAGGTGGCCAGTGCCGGCGTTGAGAATCGCACAGACACTCAGGCTACTCCAGAATCCCATACAATCAAGTCGTTCATCGCACTGTTTCAGGCCATTTCTGTCGGCAGACACTCTATTATCCAACTAGGGCCTTCAACGTCAACGCCATGAAGAACGTTTCCTCGATATGTACAGACAGAGTTTGATGCGGAAAACATATGCGTCGTCCAGACGTTTTGGATGAGAGTGATGGTGATATCGATGGTTAGGATGGGAGGACTGAAGATGGGTAGACACCGAGGTGAATTATCAGTGTGATATACGCGTTGACCAGCTTAGAAGGCACAATAAGGTGATGGATGGCGGTTTTAGACTTCTTGGGAGATTTAGCGAGTGGGAGCAAGAATGGGTCGAGCAGGACACTGTCAAGGCTGCGGAGTGCGGGATGCAAAGGGCGTCTGAGCACGACAGTTGTATGCAACCCAATTCTCGTGTTGTTCCGTACGTTAATGATAGACTTGGTGTATAAGGGGTCGCCATAGAGAGACCAAATTTCGGCGGTCCTGGCGAACGATGGGTAAATAGCTGAAAATTGCCGTCAGGCTGCGTACTCGACAACCTTGGAAAGGTGTCTAGGGCAAGGTAGGGAGAACAACCAGCCTAGTAAACACTAGAAGTCCGAAGAAACCTGAAGAATCAGGAGATTAGGAATTCAGCGAACGCGCTCTGGCAGGGGTAGAGCATCTGTAAACAGGAACGGCACCAGTAAACGGTTTGGAAGAAAGAGTACGTCCCGAAATGGAATATCTTAGCTAATGTTCCATCTTGCACCAACCTCAACGCTCTGGCAACGCGCAACGTCCAATGTCTCGCTCTATCAACCTCTGCAGCAAGAGAGAATACCTCGTAATGTATGATACGACTTTTACTTTATTGTAAATCCGGGGATTGCCATTATCCTGCTCACTTCTCTCTCTGCTTTGAATATACGCTGACTTTATACTCTCTCCAGATCGACTCCGACGACACCAATCCCTGTGGCTTCAGACCCATCAGTGGCAACACATTTGCCTGCAAGCTCTCGGTCTTGAATCCAAGTCTGCTCGCCTCCAGCCTAGAGATTCTCTTTCCCATTCTACCCGCTCCTGTTTCTCTCCCTGCTCCTTCTTACATCGTTACTCCTCCTCGGCCAATCCCAAACACGACGATTCCGTTCCCGGACACTTAACCCTCCGCATGTGCATGCGCAACCCGGGCGAATCATATCAATCATATCCCACACCTTGGCTCCTGCCTGAGCTCTGGATGATCAGTTTGCACTATGCATTCTCATCCGAGTCGCATAGGTGATAACGACGAAAGGGATAAATTTTGGCATCAGCCTTCCACAAACACAGCTCGTCTGCAACCTCAGCGACGCATATATACCAACTCGAACCTCCCTCTCCACCACCTTTTCCCCTCGCCCTCCCTCCATCTCATCTCATTCTCTATCCTTCCACTCCTGCAGCCCAGGCTCGCACGTCTGCGACCAGTGCATCAACACTGGCGACGGATAACTGGTACATGAACGATCTGTCGCTTGTGTTCTAACGTTATCGAGAACGGCTAGACCTTGGATGAAGAACGAAGCTCACGAATCCAATAGGCACGGTCGGTACGATCCATATTCATGCGGTGGAGTGGAAGGAGGACCGAGGTTGACGCTGTACACCGCACCTCGTGGCCCCGCTGTTAGGTTGGATGGGGAGATTTTGGACGTTGTGGACAGGTCTGACATCGACATCGGGATGAGTTCTTTGTCTTCGGCTTGGGCAGTAGGAAGATGAAGGTGTAGCTGGCGGACGAGCAGAGGAAGGCCGATAGATTTCTTTCAGCAACGATGCTGGTCCAAATCCCAAACCGGCATTCACGCCGCTGAACACAACCTGGATTTATGTCGAACGAGCCTGTGTATGCCCATCGACCCCAGCGCCAGCGCCAGCAAGCCAAGCTGCAGAGGCTGCCCGCTTTTGTGTCGTCTTGTCTCCCCCTCTACATTGCCATCACTTCCTCTAGATTCACCACCGCCGAATTTAACTTTGGAGAAATAAAATCTGCGCTCGCTGACCATCATCGACGCTAGGCATGCACTGGCCTATACGGCGCTGCTGAGCCCACGGAAGCGCCTGATACGGGCCGACCAAACCAAAGTAAACCCGCCATCCAGATAGGCCCGGTGGATACGATTCGTATTCGCATTCACCCCGAGGATCGGAGGGGAACCGCGATTGTGCACACATACCTTGCGAACCCGCTGTGGGGTCGGATAAGGGCCTGGGAGGTTTTGGGGGTTTGATGTTTGTGTGGCGATGAGTTCGACGTCACCTTCGGGTGGAAGCGGTGTAGGAGGAGGATGGGGTGTCGCTTGAAGGCGAGACGAATCGAGTTGTCGTGGTCTACTCCGTTACCATCTCCTTCGACAACGATGACAATCCATAACCAGCGTTCAAGCTGCTGGATGTATCCAGATTCATACCCAACCCGAGTCCCGGTATGCCCGTCGACGCCAACAACAGCAAACCATGCAGCAGCTGAAGTAGTCTCTATCCTCGCGTTTTTGCGTCGTCTGGTCTCCCTACACCTCTGCATCGCTGTCGCTTCCTCTTGGAAAGACGGAAACACTCTGTATGGCTTCTACGCGATATCCTGAAAGAAGACGAATCGGAATCGGTTCACCACCAACATTGACTCTGGAAAGATACAAGAGGCTCCTGCGTCCACGCTGTGCAACTCCACGGCCTCATACTCCACAGCTTGATGGAATTGTCCGAATCTGGGGGATGTCGCCAAGAACTATACACGAAACTGATGCTGCCAGTGCTTAGTAGTAGCTCATCGTCGCCGCCAGTCTCACTGTCTCATCAAGGCAGCACTTTCGAGCAGACTTGCGGCTTGGTTCACCTCAACCCGAATTTACTTCGTGGACCCAATTGGTACGTCGAACAGAACTCTCTTTCCGAATGCCATTATTCTAAAATATTGTTCAGGCGAACATGCAAACTTCATTTTCGGAAATTTCGGCTGAAATTGAAAGGCTCAGGCTCGATTAGGGATAGATCACGAGCAAGACGAGAATCTAGCATGAAGCTCGTTGGTGATTCCATCGGGGTTGGCCTCAGGCCTGCCAAGTGGCCGTATCTTGTGTTAGTGAGTGACCATCTGGGCTCGTCATCGTCGTCCAAAGCTGACTCATTGGGGCGAAAAGAGTGTCCGCGCGATTAACTTGATCCTCAATACATGGTCTGCGTCTACTGTTCTCTACTCCTCTTGTGGAGCTTTTTCGCGTTTTTGGTACTATGGACTGCCGTCATCTCGCTGCTCTTTCTGTACCCAGGAGTAAACTCGGCGAATTATAAATATGACTATTCTCCTCGAAGTTGCGTTCCCGGAGCTCCTCTGTGTTCTGCGTTTTCCTGCCGTTGTGATGTTTCGAGTTTCTTCGATCGAGTAACTACGGTTGTTACAGTTGCCAATATGTAGGACCTCAACGGGGGCAACAGAGGTCATTGAACACAGTACGCTCAGTTGTTGGGAGAAAACGTCAATTTGACTGAAAATTTCTGACTACATGTTGACATACAACGTCTCTGAGGGTAAATAAATCCTCAGCACAATCCGCTCAGTTCTTAGAACCGGCGATTCAACCCAAGCACGAGCCCACGGTGATTACTGCCTTGACCTTGTTTTCGACCTTCAACCCTATCATTCCGTCTTCCTTCCTTCCCAGCGTCGGAAGAAATTGGTATTATCATTTGACTAGTGGACGCAGGGCGGCGACCTAATTTCTCGAAGCCTAGCAGAGTCTGCGACAGGTTGACAGACGGGGTAAAGGAAGAGCTGCAGCTGAACGAACGCGTGAGTACAACCGGACGTGCAACATGGGGAGATGACGAAGCTAGAACTGGGATGGGAGAGTCGAGATCACTAAACAGCGGTTAACGAAGTTGCTGATAGGACCTCAACGGAAGCCATCGAACGCAGTGCGACAAGCTTGTCAGGAAGAAACCTTGGTTCGACTGAGGAGTTCCAATAGGATATTGACATACAATCGGCGTTCGAATGATCCTTGCCAAACGTCGAGTCCGTTTTACAGGTTGACCAAGACAGGCAGGTCGATGTGCTCAGTCAGTCGACGTTAGTGAGGGTATGAGCTGGTAGAGAGGTAGTTAGGATACTAAATAAGAACGAATATAGAGATCACTCACCTTTATTCTTCCATTCCTTGATGTTGGGTGTTGGGATGTTCGAAATTACAACTATCCTAGTGAACGGCGGTGTTTGGGTACATACACACGGAGCTCAGAAATGCAGTGCCCTCAAACTACGTAACGAACACCCTCCACGCCAACTCAATCTAGAAACCGAAAGTCTTTATCAAACCCAATATCCACACAGAAATCGAAGAAAGAAATAACGCACCGTTATCCAGGTACTGTTCGCCATCTCTAGCCTGAACATAATTTCCACCGCCAGCGACTACGTCGTCAATTTATACCTCCTCTGACAGCTCCTCAAATCTGCGCCAGTTATGAGTCTCTACCTATCGTGACGATGTGTCTTGCGATTCCCCTGGACGTCGATCCTCGTCAAGAGGCCACGTTGGTCCCATTTGTTGAGATGAAATTGACACCCGGCTATGCTGATTTCCGCTGAAGGTTCCAAACAATGGTCCTCGACCATACTTCCGGCTAATCCTCAGTTACAACCGTTACAGTTCTTCATGTTTCAGCTAGTGGGTAGACTCAAGCGGGAAACGAAGGAGATTGCAGTGTCCTAGACTCGTCTCCGACCCTCGCTTTGTCATCGCGGCCTCGTTTCCAACTCTGAGCGAAATTAGCGTTATGATTCGACCAGTCAACCCGGTCCCAACGACCTTGGACCCTCCCTTTATCAGTTTACCATTACGACGTCCTTCCTTCTCAGGTCCGACGAAGTTGACGTTAGTCGACAGGGTCCCAACGGTGACATAATATTGCTTCTTGATTTCTGGAGTAGTCGCCGGTCGAGTCTTCGACGGGTTAACAGTGGCTAACGAAGCAAATAGGGGGTTGCCGCACGAGTCTGAACGAACAATCATAAACGAAACGTGGGCTAGGCGGATGCTGATGCTGGAACTGGAGATGGGGCAAGAGAGTAGTCGTCCAATCGAGCTCGGAAATTGGGGGGGCGGGGCGTCAAAGCCGCCCATAGGTCCTCAACGGAGGCAATGCAGATTATTGAACGTAGTAAGACCAGCTGTTGGAGAAATATCAATTCAACTGAGGAATTCTAAGAGGATTTTAACATACAATCAGCGTTTGAATGGTTTCTTGCAGAGGATGGATCGGTTCTCAACGACATCAGACCGGTCCTCTCAGCTGGTGGTTCAACCCAAGTAGGAGGCAAAGGTTGCAGCTGCTACAGTGGTATCGCTGCTTGCCTCGTCTCCGACCCTCCCTCTGTATTAATGATCTCCTTCATTCCCGGTTCCGGAAGAGATTAGAGTTGGGTTTGACCAAACAACGACCAGATCTTAATTTCTTGAAGCGTCGGCAGACTCTACAACAGCTTGGTAGAAAGCTGCGGCTGAACGAACGATTGGACATAAAGTATGAGGCAAGCCGATGGAGCTGGAGCTTGGGCGAGAGGTCGGAGTAGAGTCGAGCTCGAAAATACCGGATATCGACGTCGCCGATAGGACCTCAGCTTAACAGGAGGAAGGGGAGTTAATGAGCGCAGTATGATCGGCTGTGAGGAGGAAACATTAATTTGACTGAGGAAGTCCAAGTGGATAATTGACATACAGTCAGCGTTTGAACGATTTCTTGCCAAATATGGGTTAATCTTCGGCGACACCGCCTCAGGGGTTTTCAGCGGTAGGTTGGCCTAAGCGAGAATTGAGGAGATTGCAGTAGGGATAGCCACTATCCCTGACTTCGTCTCGTCTCTGACGCTTCCTCAGCCGTTGTAACCTCTGTCCTTCCCAGCTCCGAAAGATTCGGCTTGAACACTCGACCACTCGACAGTCTCAGTGGTAGCCTAATCCTGCGTCTTGATTTCTTGAAAGCAGTCGCCAGCAGAGATTTCGACAGGCTGACGGTCGAGCCTAAGAGAGAGAGCTGCGGCTGAATGAACACGTACGATTAGCCTTGAACTATGGGGTAGGCAGCTTCTGAAGCTGAAGCCGGAGTTTGGGCGAGAGTTATCGTCGATCGAGCTCCAAAAAAGGCGGTTGTCGAAGTCCCTGATAGGTCCTCAGAGACTCAACCGAAGAAAGGGAGGTTGATGAAAGCAGTGCAATCAGCTGTGAGGAGGAAACGTCAACCAACTGAGGAAATCTAAGTGGATATCGACGTACCGTCAGTATTTGAACGATCTCTTGCCAACCGTGAATACTTGGAGTTGAGTCCGTTTTGCAGTAACAGCACACGGACGAAATAGGTCCTAACCATGGAGGTTATATAGGACAGCGAAGCTCTGAGTCCCATAGGTCGATGTGCTCAGTCCGTTGAGGGAGGCATGGATGAAACGAGCTAGCAGAGAAGCGTAGTCAGGGTACTAAATAAGAACTAATATACGAATTACATGCCTTCATTTCTCTATTCCTCGAGGTTAGACGTTGGGATGTCCGAAATTCCGACGGTCCTAGAGAACTGCGGCACTTGGGTACGTGGCTTAGCCTTCAAGCTGCGTAACGATCACCAGCCGTTTGGAGAAGTTATCACGTGACGAGTTGGAGAGTCTGCGAGGTAGAACCATTGACCAGAGGTCAAGAGTGAAAGATGGCGGCCAGAAGACGAGAGGGTGTTTAAAAGAGATATATTGGGCTTCGAATGCGGCGATTTAGGTATATAGTTCTCGTGGACAGTGGACAGTGGACAGTAAACCGAGCCTGCCACGACTTGAAGAGTGCACAAGCCTGCACCTGCTATGAGTCTTCCAAGGTGTGCTGCGACTCTTCTGGATGTCCATCCTCGTCGAAAGTCCACGTCGTTCCACTAGTTGAGACGAGATGCGCCCCCATCGGATATTGATGTCTGCTGCCAATTACGCGTTCGAAACAGTATCGCAACACCCGCCTTAATTGATTAAGTTGGTAGTTTGACCAGAGCGGGAATCGAGGGAGTAGCAGCAGCATGGCCTCGTCTCCGAACCTCCTTCGGCCATTACGACGTCCTTCCTGCCCAGCTCGAACGGCTGAGCAGTCGACACGTGACCTAACCGTGGCAGAGTAGCAGAGTCTTCGACAGGCTTGGGCAGAAAGAAGGACGAGACGTGAACCAAGGACTAGGCGGATGCTGATGATGAAACTGGAGTTGTAGTGAGAGGTTGAGTCGAGCCGAGTTGAGCTCGAAAGACGGTGGTTGTCGACGTTGCTGATAGTAGGGTAGGGTCTCTGAAAATTAAGGCAACAGAGGTCATTGAACGAACTGGTAATAAAATGATCGAAATACGCACTCAGCCGTCTGGTTTCTGCCGCCTCGAAAAGACGGCAATCCTTAACGACACTTGCCCTATCCTTCGAGCTTCAGCTCGTAATTCGATCCAAGTGGGAACTGAAAGGACTTTGGCGGTCGCAGTGGCTACCACAGCTCAAGCCTTCCTTCTCAGCTTTGGAAGAGATTGGCCTTGCGATTCGACCAATCGAGAGTGCCCCGATTAACCCTTCCCGTAATCTCCGCAGCCATTGTTCTGGACTTGGCCTCCTTCTCCAAAAATTCGTACTTCCAGCGCTCCGCAGGCGCAGTATCAAAGGAAGTGTAAAGATGCGCGTCTCTTCGAATACTCGTAGGGCCTAAACCAATTATTTAAGGCCGAATATCGTATACCTTGGAAATGGGGATGACATACCGGTAAGGTCTCGAACCTTCCATGCGCCAGCCTTGCCCCGAATCAGATCCACGTCGAGATGGATGCACGTTTTGACGTCGACGAAGAGGATTGGGGCCTTTTCTTTTACTGCGTCATAGTGTAATAGATGAATCCTAGAAGATGGGGTCCTTCAGTTGGTAGGCGATTCCGGAGTGCTTGCGATGAAAAAGAGATCAGCCAGGTGTACAGTTTCGATCTGCTCCAAGATCCCACCGAGACCGTCGATAACAAGAGCATATCTTGGGCTTATCGTTAGTTGTGACAGTACTCCATGATTGGGCAACACATACCCGTGATTCAAAATTTAGCGGGTCTTGCGTGACCGCTGGCCTGAAGACAGTCAGGTCCAATTGCTGGATATCGCAGGATTCTCGCAGGAGGATCGGCACTAAAGTCAACCAATGTAGTGCTTTGATCTACGCCATCTCGATCTAGGAACTGACAAGTTTCATCAAACCCAATGTCCACGCAAAAATGGAAAAAAGAAAGGACGCACCATCCTCATCAACTACTCGCCATCTCGAGCCTCAGCGGAATTTACACCAGAAGCGCCTACTTTCAAGTAATCGATTCATATCCCCTCCGAATGGGATAGCTGACCAGAAGACGAGAGTACTAGTAAAGAGAACGGCGAGAAGACAAGTGGACACCGAACGCGGCAATTGAGTTCTTGTGGACGGTGGACAGCGAACCGAGCTTGCTATGCCTTGGAGAGTGCCCAGGCCTCCACCTGCTACGAGTCTCCCGCCCAGCCTTCTGGTGTGTCCTGCGACTCTTCTGCATTTCGATCCTCGTCGAAAGTTCATCCAGCAATGTTGATGTCTGCTGCCTGCTGCCGCTTTCGAAACGATGTCAATCCTCAGCGACACTCGCCTCGGTTCATAGTGTTTGTGGTTTAATTCAAGCTGGAACCGAGGTGAGTGCAGCAGCGATGATGGCTGTCGCTGCCATTACAACGTCCTTCCTTCCCAGCTTCGAACGAGGCGATTTGACCAATCGACACGTGACCTCATTCTCGAAACAGTCGCCGCGGGTGCTAATGCTATAAACGAGTTGGGACGAGAGTGTTGTCATCGAGCAGAGCTCAAAAACGGTGATTGTCGAATTCGCTGATACGATCTAGAGACAACGGGGGTTATTAGACGCGTTGGCAGTAAACTGACTGAAATGCGCACCCAGTCACGTTGATTTCTACTGTCAATGTGTGTTCGAAATGACGTCAATCCTTAGGCCAGGCCTCGGCGACTATCACAGCCTGGACCTTCTCGTTGCGTCATCACAAATGCCTTCCTAGTCCCGACGGTGACATAATCCTCCTTCCAGATTCTCAAAGCAGTCGCCAGCGACTCTTCGACAGACTGCCAGTGGCGGGCGTCGTAGATGGAGAGCTGCAGCCCTCGGCTGAACAAACGAAGGACGAGAGGTGTGAACATGGGCCAAAGAAGATGCTGGAGCTGGGTTTGGGGCGAGAGAGTCTTCGAGTCTGGTTGTCGAAGTTGCCTAGAGGACCTTGACAGAAGAAAAGGCAATTATTGAAGGCAGTAAGATCGGCTGTTAGGAGAAAGCTTCAGTTTTAGGAATTACAACTGGATGTAACATACAATCGTCGTTCAAATGGTCTCTTGCTGAGCACGTTGAGTCCGTTTTGCATAGTAGGAGCATACAGGACATCATGGTGACACTGTGAGCCCACATGGTCGAAGTGCTCAGTGTGCCGACATTAGCATTGATGGAATGAGCTAGCAGAGAGTTGGTCACAATCCTAAGTAAGAACGATTATGCAAACTGCTTACCTTACTCAAGGTTGGCCATTGGCAACTTCGAAATTCCGACGCTCTTGGTGAGCGGCTGGGTTTGGTTACAACCTAAGAATATAGTACCTTCAAGCTGCATAACAGCTTGGAGAAGCTATCCAGAATGTTTCTAGATTGAGGTAGAGAACGTATGAGCTGGAACCTGGTAGCCGAGACGAAAGCGCGGTCCGCGAGAATGTGTTCGGAAAAGGAATATTTTAGCTAATCTTCCCATCTTGCTCTGCCACCATCGACGCCGACTTTGGCTCTGGCAACCTCAGTATATCGGAAATCTAGGATCCATGGCCAAACGCTAGCTGCCTGCAGGAAGCAAATCATTGTCGCCAAATTTATGATGATAAGTCCTCTTAGGCATTTCACTCCTCACCTCTCCTGCCGCTCTATCCGTTTTCATCGTTGAATATATGCTGATATCCTTCTTCCCCAGCTCGGATATCGTATTTCCATCTGATCTGAGAGTCGCTAACAGCCACACCCAAGATGGGCGATATCCTACCAGTCTCTCAGATGCAATGTTCAACGAGCATTCTACATGCTCCTGACCTTATGCGTCCGGAACACGTTCAAACACGAATCGACGACCCACGTCCGTACACCTCCCTCTACTCTGGCCTAAATTCTCCCTTGGCCATTCTACCTGCTCGCGTCTTTGCTCCTCCTGCGCGATTGGTGACACCAACGCGACGACCTTTGGCACCGCACCTCTGCACGCGCATCCAAGTCAGTCGGTATGGGCGATAACGACGAATGCGACAGATGTTGGTTGGATCAAACGCAGCTCGCATGCAACCACGCATATACCCTAACACCAACCTCAATATTAATTTCTTCTTCTCCACCATCGTCCCCACCTCTACCTTTTTTCCCTCAACGTTGTCCGGAACGAGTGGGGTGGTGTAGTTTTCGGAGGCAACGTGCAGAGGTCTGGCCGTCGATTTGGAGTATGGCCGATTGGAAGAGGAGGCATCGACGATGTGTGCACAGTGCATGCGGTGCTTTCGTCCCCTCGAGAATCTTGGCGTGGACGACCCGCCAAAGAGTTGAATCGGCGCGGTGGATACAATTCCTCCTCGCATTCGTCAGGAGTGGAAGAGGGCCGAGGCTGCAATCCACCTCGTGGCTTCATCGTTGGGGTTTCGTCAGCATCGGCGGGTTTCGTGGTCTGTTGACGTCGTCGACGAGTGGTGGTGGAAGATTGCTTGGGGTATCCGCCTTGAGCTCGAGCTCGAAGGTTGGACGTTTGAGCCCCAGGTTTGGGTTTTGGATGGTTCAGCGTCGTTGTTGACGAAGACGACGGCGTCTTCATCCCGCCCGGGCCCTTCTGCCTGCCCTCCCTTCCGCCTACCCTCCTTCCATTCTACTCCCTTTCGTCCTACCTCAACTCCTCCGGCGGATGCTCCGGCCCGGTATAACCCATAAACCAATATTCATTGCCAGCTGAAAGAGGACCGAGGCTGGAACGCACATCGTGGCCCCATCGTTAGATCGCGCTGGGTTTTGGAGGTTATGGTCGGCTTCATCAGCGTCCGCGATTCTTGTGATCGCTTGACATCGTCGACGAGGGGTTGTGGTGAGATTGCGTGCGGCATCCATCATTCCAGGATGCAGAGAGGGAGGTCAGACAATGCAAGAGCGCGTCGGATTACCGTCGTTGGTGCTCATGGAAATTCCAAAGCTTGGATTGAGCTCGAGCTTGAACGTTTGAGCTCCACCGTTGGGCCAGGTTTTTGTGTGGTTCGACGTCGTCGTTGACAGCGACGACGGGGTGTGGCCGCGGTTTTCGTCTCACCTGGGCCCTTCTTTCTTCCCTCCCTTCCCTCCTACCCTCCTTCCTACCCCAACTCCTTCGGCTCCGGCTCCGGCCTCGGCTCCGGCCTGGTACAATCATTAACAAATCGTAATTCCGGGACAACGGGCGAAGGAAAACCTCCCATTTCAAAGGGCCATAGAGCAGCACGACACTTTACATCCTTTCGACATGGTCCTTCCCAAGTTGAGGAATCTGTCGATCGTTTTGGGGGATACGTATGGGTACCGCCGACCAGGAAGGAGGTTGGCCATGCGGGGTCCTCGGGAGGTGTTTTTGGGTTACGGTTCTCACCTATCCTCATCCGCCCACTCGTTGTCGTTGTTCTTATCTAATCCACCCTCAAAACCAACCCCTCTCCCTATCTCTAAGGTGCCCTGACCTCCTCGAAATCATTTTCAGCGCCGCAATGCGTCTACGTCGCCGCCGCCCATGCACACGGACACAACTATACTCACGGACACGGACACAGAACATATGGCGCTCAGCCTACAAGATGAACTCGCATTGACGAACGACAGACTGGTGTTATTAGAGTTCTCGATTGGGTTGGTC
>Ga0247741_1001406_pt1 | contig 13420 bp, 11 predicted proteins | sample UWRJL213509R2_FD_180945 | JGI IMG/M metagenome (GOLD analysis project Ga0247741, IMG submission 180945) | Plant litter microbial communities from Arlington Agricultural Research Station in Wisconsin, United States - UWRJ-L213-509R-2 | ecosystem: Environmental > Terrestrial > Plant litter >... | reverse complement strand
ACATCGGCCTCCTGCCGTCTGATCCAGGTTGAGCAAAATGACGGCAGAACCGGTTGACGATAACACACCTGCCATCATCTTCCAGCAAATTAGCATAGTCTTCGTATAATGCGGAGTAAGATGTTCCAATCTCGCTCGCAATCAAGGAAGAATAGATCGCAATTGCACCCTGTTTATCCATCTGTCTTGCGTAAAGTGCCCATAGTTTGAGATATCGCAGATCTGTCTTGTAGAGCGAATCGTCCTTAAACTGTGTTGTAGCTTCTTTCAACAATTCCGCAAGGCCAGATCGGGGGTCGTTCTCCCCATAATTCTTGATCGTCCATTGCACGAACTGATGATACACAGCAAGTGGATCGTCCTCTTCATTAAGAGCGGTGACCAGTCGGGCTTTGTACTTCTGTCGCTCACGTTCACGGTCCATGTTGGAAATTTCACTCCCGCGAGGTGCCATAGAGGTCCTATGCTTCGGTGATTGCGCCTACCTACCTGACGAGATACACGAGGACAAGGTTCGAGTTCAAGATCTCGACGTTTGGGTTTGTTGACGCGTCGCGCCAGGTATCCACGTGATCGTATGTGCTCGTACTTTGTACTTTTCACCTCCAAGCCCGCTTTACATCGATCTCATACAATCTCCCCCTCCTCACCCTTCGAAATTTACCGCTGTCAGGAGGCAATACCCCTCCATGGTTTTCACGCATTGAGTATTGCCTACACCCTTGATTTTTTCCGATATCGTAAAGCCATATCAGCGTGTCGTTGGCTGTGGCCCTTCGATTCGTCAGCATTGTGAACCCTCTCAACATTCGACTCTCCCTACTCTAGTTGCTTCCTTCACTTCAAAAAATTATCTACATCATGTGCGACCGCTCAGAATTACTTAGGCTTGAGGAAGGTGAGTTTATTGGTTCGCCTGTCTCTCAAAATAATCCAACTAACAATGCATGCCCAGAGCTAGGCTGGCTATTGTCACCTACCACCAATGTATTGTCTTTCCTTCCACCACCTGGCCAGATATCTACAGCCAATGCGCATCAGGCGATCGATGCCCTACTCGCCAAGCATGCCGAATATATGCGACTGTTATCATCGCTCAGAAACGAGCAGCTCCCCGTCTACACACTACCCGTGGAGGTTTTGTCCAGAATTTTTACGCTTTATCAGTACAACACTCCGCGGCTAGATCTCGACTGGATCAAAATCTCGCATGTTTCGCGAAAGTGGCGAGGGGTCGCAATACAGTCTTCCCTCCTCTGGACGGATATCTCGTTTGACTTACCCATCTTCTGGATTCAAGAGATGCTTTCAAGGTCTCAGACAGCACCCCTGAACCTAGAAGTTGACCTCAGAAACGTCAAGTTGCCCAGTGGTGATCAATCTTCGCCGAGATGGTCGTTGTTGCAATTAATTCTCAGGCAACACATGTATCGTATGGAGGAAATTACTCTTCATCACGTTACTTCCTCCAGATTGAAAGCACTGTGTCATGATATCCCCCCATCCAACGCCCCTCGATTACGCATTTTTCATCTTGATTCGGTGAAATACCGACTGCAGCATGGATCCACCTCAGTACCTGATGACCCAATCTCGCTTTTCCAACCCATTCTCATTTCTACACCATATCTTAGGCGTGTAGAATTACCAAGTTGCCCTCCCTGGGCATCACCCATGCTCACCGACCTTACACACCTCGCGATCCATGATCTTCCTGGTAGTGTTAGGGTGTCAACCTTAAAATTTCTCCAGGCAATCCAACGCATGGTTGGTCTAGAAGAATTGCATTTAGAGTGGACGGCTCCTGTGTCAGAAGATGACTCGGTTCCATTCCAGATTCCCTACCAAGTTGACCTCCCTTATCTTCGCTTTTTGAATGTCAGGGACGATGCACTTGCAATTGCTCATGTCTTAGGATGCCTTCATATTCCTCCGACCACAAGACTTCATCTGACCAGTGACATCACCCCGAGAAATCATTCAGGGCTTTTGGGTATTCTCTCTTTTCTCAATAAATTTCATACTCAATCACTACTTCCGGCAATTATCCAGCCATTGCCCACGATTCGTGCCTTGCAAATACATGGTCATTGTACCTCTTCCGGAGAAAGAGAACTGCGCTGGGAGACCTGGCAAGAATCGGTGGATATATACGACGAACATGGCAAACCCACCTATGATCAACGCTCAGCAAGCATCGTACTCACCCTCAAGTGGCCGAGAAGTCTAATCACGGAAGATAGGCAGCCAAAAATCCGGGATCTCGGAGATTCATTACCCCTTCACGATCTTCGTGCTCTTTCTTTACGCGGCTTCATGGAGAGTGAAGATCTCGAAAGTGAGAGCGAAGTTCTGATAGATGTCTTTGGAGCATTGCCCCTCCTGCAGGCCATTAAGGTTGAAGGCGACTCATCACTGGCGTTTATCAGGACTCTGCTAGAGAGCGCTAGAGAGTCCAATGGTGTCACTCGTCCCTTCTCAGCCTTACGCACCCTCTGGCTGAAAGATGGAATCTTCTCAGAGGATGCACTAGGAACAGAAGATCCTGTGGAAAGGTTGGCTGAAAGCCTGAAAGCGACTACTTTGGATGTTTTAGACATTCAAGAAGCCAGTCATTTGGCCAAAGACGATGTTGACCTTCTCCGCGAAGTTGTGTCTTGTGTTGTGTGGGACGGACGTGAACTGGGCTTTGATGATGATCAAGATGGACATGAACACGACGTGGGTCACATGGACGAGCATCAAGCGCATCGGGTGGTGTGCGGTACATGTGGAAAATTCCTACCTATGGGGTGATGAACCTATTGCAACATCTTCCTTGGTGTGTAATGTAACATAAGTATTCGGCAATCTTGTCAATATCTGACTGACTTGACGTGTTGCTTCTTCTCTATCGCTATGACTGTACTGTCTGTACATCGTTAACTCATGGTATCAACTGACCCGGGTGTGTGAATTATCCCCTCTTGAGTTGTTCGTCAAACGTAGTTTTTTTTACTGATGACTTTGGACATTAGCTACGTCGGAACAAAACTCAGCTTACTAGGAAAGTTTTGAATGATAAGTTCTTGTCGAGAACGTCTTCACCTCAAGGCTTCTCGCCGACTCGGACAGGGTTACGGCCTTCCCAATGTGGATAACTCGAATGATCTTACTGCATCAGTAAATTGGGGAAAATGCGACACCTGGGTATAACGCCCCATAATCGGTATAACCTGCTGTCATTGGTACAATGCGGCATAAGATTACAACAAGGCTTATATTGGCAATATAAGCCAACGAAGGTTTTCACAATCTGTTGCCATCTACTATCATAATGATGCCCAACGAGACCTTGTTGTCATCTTGGCTTAGCATCTTCATTCCGTATCTAGATAGCCTCGCAGTATCTTAAGGTGTACTCAGGCGCAACTTCCGCATAGCAGATGATCCTTGATTCAAGCACATCTTTGAAAATAAGGAGAGCGATGAGAGAATGAATAATGAGTATCGCAATTTATTATTACTACGCTACTACACACTATGCTAGGTTGGAAGAGGTGGCGAATGACAGTGAGGGTGTGGTCGTCGTTAACGGATAGCAATGTCGAAACCCATCTAAGACTGTAACTCCAACAATGAAGGTAGCACTGACTTACTACAAGGCACCCCACAGTACGTCTGTTCCATGTTTGCTTGCTCCTTCGTACAAAAAGTACCAGAGAGCTACTAGTAGTTGAGGCCAACGAAGTGCTATCTGAGGGGTAAAGGTCAGAGGTTATTCAATACGGGACACGTATAAGGAAGGACATGAACGGAAGGGCACTAAACGCAAGCGGGATCAGGACATAGAGGTGTGCGTGCACGGCAACAGACTGCCAGAGCGATAACAATACATGAAAATTCAGCGCAATAACATGAAACGCTTATAGAAGAAGGGGGTCATGCGGTGGATGGTATTGGTAGAAGTTGAAAGTCGAACAAGTCGAACGTTGATATTTAAAATTTCTCAAAGTCCCACAGCACTGATCATGTGACTTACTGGGAATCTTTGTTGCCGCAGCCGAGACTGACCAGACCATCAATGGCCCCGCGCTTCACAGTTTCACTGCAGCAGCCATACAACCGAGAACAGGTAGTATTATATTTGACATTCGAAATGGATGTATTACATATTCACGTTAAATATATTATTGTGGCGGAGCGCATTACTCGCATATTACTCAAATTTCTTACTTCAAGATATGCAAGTCACTCAGGCCGCAACAAGCCTATCGTCCGATTATCAGTAGGTCTAATTAGCTTGCCTAAATTATGTGCAAGGACAATGCAAGAATCACATGAGGCCATCAAGATGTGCAAGGTACCCAGCCGCAAAAATGTTTCTGATTGATTACCGACAGGTCTATTATCTCATCTAAGTTATGTGAAAGGACGAGGCGGAAGCTTGCTGACGGCCTGATTGTCTGGCAATATATGCCAATGCCATGTCACGTCATGCTGTTATTACGTTGTCACTCTTGTAACCTTATAAAATTATTTCCACGATTTACTGATGTGTAAGCACTAAATGTGCTGATCGCGTCGGCCGTTTGTCAGTCATGTCTTGCAACGGAAAGAAGAAATAACCGATACTTCAGAGCTCTGGATACTCTGTACCGCAATGTTTCATGAATTTGAACCCACTTAGTTCCCATCTGGCATGCTATGCTGGACAGCATGTTAGTCTGGTGTGGCCGTGCCTTCACTTTGCCGGCTTTGATTTTGCTTTAATTAGCCCCCCGTTTCGCCAGGCTTCACCTATCCACTTCCACATCGTATGCCCCAAAAATTCAAGGCCTACGCTTCATAAATTTCTGGAAAAACTACCAGCTTCAGGCATGCTCCAAAGCCAGAGTCTAGTCATCACTGGAGGGGAGTTCCACCAAGTCAATCAGAACTTGGATACTCGTCGGCTTGATAAAGGTGAGTGGTCCTAACGGTGACTCGTCCTTGCGAACACTAGTGCTCAGAATATATTTCGCAGCTCTCAAGAGATTGTATCAGAAAACTTGCCCAGGCGCATTCCGCAGTGCCGTTCTCGACGAACCTCCTGGAAAGCCAAAGCCTCGTCATCCCACATTTTCACCAGCCACAGAGACCATTATAAAGTGGTTGGACAGCCCAGACCCAGACGATATCGTAATGTGGCTCGACGGCAGCGCGGATGCTAAAAAATCGGTGATTTGTCAAGCCGTCGCCCGAATCTGCACCGAACAGCGTCGACTCTCAGGGTGTTTTTCGTTCCGTCCTACAGCTACGAATCCAGCTAGGAAACACGACGCAGCTGGCTTAATTGCGACACTCATATATCAGCTTCTTCTTCAAATCCCGGAAACACAGAATTATATCGCAGAGAAGATTGCGGCGGACATGTCGATCCTCGACCGCTCGTGGAAAGCACAGCTTTATGCTCTGCTTGTTCAGCCATTAGTTGCTGTCGCCGAAAGTGGACGACTGCAGGATGCTCGGGCCCGACTCTTCATCATCGAAAGTTTGGACGAATGTGACGACACAACGCAATGCCTTATAGTGGAATCATTTGCCGCAGCGCTAGCGAAAGTACCGCATGAGCTCCCTCACAAATTACTCTTTTCTAGCCGATCAGAGTCGCATTTGGTGTCCACCTGCAAACTACCGTCAATCTCTACTCATCTACGACGCCTCTATCTGGACGACACGGCCAGCTCTCAGGACTGTTTCGAACTGTCCCTCGTCGAAAGCTTCACCGAAATCAAGGAGAGTTTGAAGTTATGCCAACAGCTACTGGGTAACAGTCAGACAGATATGGCAGAAGGGCGATGCACTATTTTGTCCTCTACTCGAGACATACAACGACTCAAGAAACGCGTGTCAGAGGCCGAGAAGGAGCGGGATGTGCTTTTAGACAGGAATCAAGCTTTGGAGAAGGAGGTAGACGTCATCGCGGCTGCAAACAGCGAACTTCAGCGAAATTTGGATAACGCGAGGTCAGCGCTTCAGTACCAACAGATTAAGGGTGACTTAAAACGTGCCAATATCGAGTATCAAGAATCGGAGGCGAAAGAGCAGAACGGACCGGTCCCAGGGGAGTCCGAAGACATTCAGCGTCAAAAAAAGCAGTTTGCGGAGGCAATCCGAGAGCGGGATATCGTCATACAACAGAGGCGGACTATGTCTGCAGAATTTGACGCGCTGAATGCTCAAAACCTTCAACTCAAACAAGATCTGGGCAGGATGCAGGCAGAGGAGGATCTTATTGCTGAGGTACTGGACGTGTGGACGAGTTTGGCGGGGATCATGAGCGCCGAGGCACGGAGACGGTTGGGAGTGCATGGATCAGAAACGAAGGTCGTGCAGCTGGATGATCACCTCACAGGTAAAGATCGTGGATCTGGAGGGAAGCCAAGAGAGGCGCCGATCGAAACATCTGACGGAGATCTTCATGCAGTACAAGAATCAACAAATATCGGCTCAAGACCGTCAGTCCAAGGCCCCTTTCTGCAGCTGATAGAAGATAAAATGTCGACACTCAGCCGGATACATGAGATCAGAAAGCATGCGACTCAAGAATGGGAGCCCGAGACCGGGGCAGAGTCACAACCACCAGGCGAGAGACCTGCGAAAGAGGCACCAGCAGCATCGAAGGAGCAAACGACGACACCGCAGAATGGGACCCTCCCGAAATCAAAGATTCCACAAAGATTTGGTCAAAGACCGCCCATACGCTTCTCGTGCTATTAAGAGACGACGTCGTCATTCCCATTACTTACCTTTAGGTTTTAGCAACACATAATTTTTTTTTAAACTTGTGACGGAAGATTTCAGATTCTGGTCAAGCTGTACTAATGGCTTCCAGCGAGTGTTTATAGGTTCAGAAAGACATTCAGAGAAAATGCATTCAGAGAAAATGCAGGTCGCCTGAGCACTGAGAGTCTGAGTTATTGTGGTCGTACAGTACCACGAATCCCGCTGCCACTGCAGGTGCTGGATCCGTCCGGCCCGTTGCTTGAGCGCTTGATGGTTGCCGTTGATCATCGATGTTACGGGAAATTCAGCGTTCAACGTTCAACTTCAACATTGCCGACCTTGCAATCATAAATTTTGCAGCGCGCCCCCGAATGTTGATGCGAATCGCCCAGGAAGGATGAAACCGCCCTACCCCAGAGTTCTGTTGGAACGCATGGGTAGAATTTTCTGGATTGGTGCATGGAACTTCGTAAGTGTATCTACCCATCTTACATTGTGACTTCACCCACTTACCTACATAGGTTCAATCGCGTTCATAACTGCAACAACCAAACGTTCGAATGGGACCCTGAAGTATGATGTCATTTACACACTACGCCCTGACTGAGGCTCGGCATTCATGAAATATGGCGCATATACCTCATCATCTCAGCTTTTCACCGCCATAGGACCACTCTCCCCGATGATGTTGATCCTCTTCGTTCATATTTGCAGATGGCAGTATATAGTCGATCTCGAGACTACAAAGGTGTTCTCGTGTCAGAGAGTGTTCGTTCCGTATCCTATCTCTTCCTTTTGCTTGCTCGCTGTTCCGAGATTGGGCAATTTTTGAAAGGCTTCGTCAATTACCCTTGTGAGAGATCCCTACTTTCACCACAATCATTGAAGATACCTCCCCTGTAATTTCCTACAGTGGGAGTTGGAGCCCGGGCACTTCAGCGGGTGATGCCCATACAGACCAGTAAGCAGTATAATCATGATGAATAGTTTTATCTTTGCTTATCCAGACATATACTTCTTCTCATAGGTACTCGCAGGCCAGCTTCATGGTAACAATGCGAGCAGGAGCCTCAATGTCATTTTCGTTCTTTGGCTCTTCTATTTCGATCATCGGTGCGAAGCGCATAAGCCATGGAAACTATCATCCAAATCTGGCGTCACGGTGACTCCCCCGTTCGAAGTCCGGGCAGGCTATGGTAACATCAGATTCAGTGAACCTCACCCAACCCTTGTATTCACCAGTCGGCAGTGGCCTCGCCCAGACTCCCTCTTCATCATCTGCGCCCATGGTAGACTTCTTGATTTTATTTTATTTCATAGGTTGGTTCATGTTCCCATTTTCAGCCTCCAAATCGATCTTCGAAGCAACATCTCGCAACACCGAAGTATTCACTAGAAATTTGAATGATCAAAATAGTTCTTGGACCGTCCTAGAAGCTGTCTACTTCTACTCTTATATTATGGTATACGGTGCTGTACATCCACAAGCAAGAGACTGGCTGCCACAGAATTAAGTGACTAGCGCAGCCAAGGCGCAAATCACAACTACTTATTGTTTCCTTTCATGACGGTCTATAATGATCGTCGGCGGCTGTTTCGTGTTGTGATTCACTTCTCTGTTTCCAAAGGATCCCTGTATTCGAGTTTCTACCAGCATCACTGCTGGATGTGATATCTTCAAGCCTCGTTAAATGTATCAGTGCCGCTTGTTCAATAGTCGTCTCCCAGAGTTGCCGCTTAACCGAGTCCAGCTCCTCCTGGAGCTGTTGCCGCCTTTCTTGAGCACGTTTGATTATGCCGTCCTTCCGCAGCTGGCGAGGAGTTGGTCGGGGCACTGCGTTCGTGGGTGGACGTGGCTTTGTCCCCTTCGAAATAGCGGTTGAGGTGGTTGCAGCTTTCGCAGGAGCTGCTGTCATTGACTTGAATAGGTCGTCGCTGATCTTCATGCCCAGTAGGCCGTGAAATGGCGTTTGTGCAACCGACGCTGCATGGGGTGGCGTCGACACCGGCTCAACTGCCCTCTCTTTGCCCTTGTCAAGTCTGGCTCGATCCTCCACCTCTTGGACGATCACGGGTGGTAGAGTCCCAAAGCTGGCTGTGAGCTCGTTCATATCCATTCCAATTCCATCACCTACACCGCCGAGATGTTGTTGAGTGACTCCGTCCAAACCAGCCCACAGTGAATTACCCCACATACCTTGCCCATCATTATGCCCTCCAGCACCCCCATCACTCACAAAGACGTCGGGCAACGATAAATCCCAGTTGGCCGACGCAGGGGTCGTCGGATCCGCACTCCCCTCAAACGAGCTCATGGACGGCATCGGCGAAGCGGCTTGCATGGTATCAAGGTCCATATTTTCACCAAGGTTGGAGCTAGACTCTGTTCGAGGGGTAGAGATGGCGAGCAAAGAAGGGTCGATTTGATGGTCTACAATCGACGAGGGCATAACTTGGGCAACAGTAGCGAAATCGAAATCGAAGGAAGACAATGGTTCTTGTACGCCACTAGAGGGGACTGGAAGTATTGGATGACCTAGCATCGAGTTCAGAATAGCCTGGAAATCAGATGGGTTGGTCGAGGAATTGGGAGGGAATGACCCGTGATTGTCGAGACCGGGCGTTGACCGTAGGGATGGGGTAGTAGCAGAAGGGGTTGATGCATTAGAGACGTCGATGCTCGAGTCCGAAGTACTTTCAAACGAAACCGGAAAGGCGTCCAGGAAAGTCATCCATGTGTCGAACATATTCTGATCAACTCCTTCAGGTTCTGTAGGCTGGATGGAAGATGTTGACAACTCCCCCAGCTGCAACCCGGACGCTAACGCAGATGAGGATGGGCCTTCCCCTGGCGCGACAGCGGCCAATGACGAAAAGAGTTGATCAAATGCCAAGTTCGCCTGAACCAAATCCGTTGGTGGTGAATTGAAGTTCGTCATAGCAGAGGATGAAGACGTTGTCGAAGCTGGACGTTCTTGAAGTTGGCTGTTGTTGGTTGTGGATCCTTTACCCAAATGTGATGCGTTGCTCGTATCCTTTAAAATCTGTTCCTGAACCTTTCCAGTGTGAGGTTGATCCATCCCCAAGCCATACATCGCAGTCTCCGGCCGATAGTAGCCATTCACCTTCCTATCCCTTTCGGATTGCTGATCTTTCCCGCCACTAACGACTTGCAATTTCTCTTGATCTGATAGGTACTTTTTTGTAGCTGCTTTCCGCGCTGCGACCTTGATTAGCTTGATCAACTCGGAGATGAGTTGCTTGCCACGCTCTCGCTCCCAGGTTTGCTCATACGCAGTCGGTCCCTCGCCTTCGGGAAATGGATACGGCACATCCCAGTCGGAGGCTCCTGCTGGTACGCGGTTCAGCTTGCGCTTCTTCGCTGGTTGACTGTATGCAGTGCTGCCAGCAGTGTTCTGATAGTCTCCGGGCTGGCGTCGCTCGAATCCGGTATGCCGCGGTGCAGGACGCTGTGGTACACCTTTAGCGATGAGCTTCAGGATACTTTCCAACACAGGAAAGATATCTTTCTGTCCAACGAGAACAGAAACAATCTCTTCGTTCGATGGCGCAGATAGTTTAGCGGGATCGATGGAAGGCTGAGATGTCTCACGAAATCTAGTGCGGTGTTGGCGGCCGATCAGCGGGGCATCTTCATCATCGACAAGAATTGGATTCGAGGGGGTGGTGCCGCGTGTATGTGTTATCGCTGCAGGCTTGACGCCAGCTACTCGCCCGGCCGTTCCAAGGAGGTTCTCCTGATTACGCAAGAAGTGAACCGGAGGTGGAGCAGAAGGATCAGGTAATGTGAACTCCATTCCTCGAGGGGTCGGTGGTTCACTGTCGTGCCGTGAAGAAGAGGATGGCCGACTCCGTTTCTTGGTCTTACCAGCTGAACGAGTCGATGTTGGGGCTTCGCCGGTCGAATTCGCAGCACGATGTGTAGAACTCATATTGGAGCTAGCATTCACATTCGTTCGTGCTTGTGACGATGCTGCTTGCGTCTGCACTTGAAGCAGGGCCGGAGGTCGATGAACCACACTGTGGTTCAACGACAAGGCTAATGGGTTGATGGGTAGTTCAGAATTATGTTGGGAACCAGGAAGTGCAATGGTCCCCACGTTTTGTGTGCTTGCAGCAGCGTTTGTGTTTGATCTGTTCACATTGCCACTTTGGCTGCCCTTGCCTGGCAGAGCCAGGGCTGAGAACGCTGGCCTACCTGTTTGTCGAGGGGAGGGAGGAGGAGACCCGAAAAGGGAGTCATCGTCCCCACCGTAGTCCCCTGGTCGGATATCTGTGACCATGAGGCTCTGTTGGAGATCATGGGATAATATTAAGTGAGCTGCGTTCATAAGGTCAGGTAAATTATTTGCACCTATGGAAGTTCTCGTAGAAGAGAGTCGCTGAGAGAGAGAGATCACTGGTATCGAGCAGAGCGCCAGGATGGATAGATAGTAGGTGGTGGTTGGTGTGCAAGTTGTCTCGGTACCGCCACACAGAAAACTCCTGTGACTCTGTTTCACTCGTCAGGGCAAATAAAAAAAACAGCACCCCGAACATACCTCCAACGTGCGGTCGGAGAATTTTAAACTTGATGAAAAGCTTAGAAGGTGAAACGCGCCAGGTGGTACACGGACGTGGAAAGAATAGGAATAAAAAGTTGAATGAGATCCCAATCGGAGTCGATGATCAGCCTTGTTTGGTTTGAAGGTTTTGGACAATTCAAGGCACCGCCTCTGTGCATTAGCAAAGGCAGTACGGCATAACCATAATTTGCCGGGTCGATTTGCGTCAGCTTGTTTCTTCCTGTCCACTTCAACGAATGTTCGTGGAGCTCCGCCTTTGATAAGAGAACTGAAAAATGTGAGGGGAAATAAGAGACGTTCAAATGTCGCGCATTTTCCTTATATGAACTCAACTCACGGCATTTGGGATCCCTGTAAGCATAACCTGATATAGAATACTACCTAGCTGTAGGATATCTTAGGGAATTGCAAGATTAAGAATCAGGGTATATCGGGCTCTGGGTTGTGGCGGTGAATAGGTATCCTATTTTGTGTCCGCACATTACTGACAAGCAGTAGATTCGGAATAGTGGAAACAAATTTCCACTTGCGCTTGTCACGTACCCCTCAAAGCCAGCTCAAATCTCGGCCTCCTTCCAGTTCACTTCATTCATCTTCACCCACAACCCACCCTACATCAAGGTTGCCAATATAATTTCAGTCCAAAGCGCACCCGCAGATGAAGATATTGTTACTCACCGTCACATACATCGTGATATGTGCATTTATATAGACCTTCTCCGTTCCCTTGAGACCTTCACAACCTGCCCACCCTGCCGGAGGCTTCACATTGCTACTGCTATCAAGGGTAAAGCTTGTGAAATGCTGGAGGAGGCGGACGAGGTAGTAGGTTGCCTCGTGGTATGCGAACTGTTATGCATGGAATATTATGTCATTTAAAGTAGAGCAACCAAGGTAGAAACAAACCTGTTGACCAAGACAAATTCTCGGCCCAGCATTGAACGGACAGAAAATGTACGGGTTTGGGTTGAGGTATTTGTGCACCCGCTCGTCGAGGAAGCGATCAGGATCAAACACTAAGGCTGCAGATAATCACCAAGTCTGAGTTAGTGTTGGCGCAAGGATGCGAAGATGCGCACCATCAGGTCCCCAAAGGTCGGTTCTTCTTTGCATGTTGATTACAGTGTACCCGCAACTAGGAAGCAGGATTTACCTCGCGTTGTAAGAAGGAATATAAGCAGGCGTACAATATATTAGCAGGGATATATATAGGCTTTTGGTTAGGACTTTGCGAGGGCCAGACTGTCGCCTTGGTTGAGGTCCTGGCTTCAGCATTAGTATTCAGTAGAGCTGATAGCTAATCATTCCACTGACCTGGCGTCCGATGGACTGAAGAGATCCATCAATGATGGGTGGGTAATATTTATAAGAAATGGTGAAAATACGCACACTGGAGGGTAAAGTCGGAGGACCTCTGCAAGAAGAAAGATCAGGATACATTCGAACGGACAAGATCTAGAACAGACCATTCAAGAACGCTTTCATGTACTTCATGCGCCGCATGTGTTCGTATGCAGGTTTGCTGGTAGGTCCAACGATATTCATTATCTCCTGACGGAGTCGCTGCTCAACATCGGGGTGTTCGGTGATCATATACACGGAGAAGGTGAGGAGGGCCATGATAGTATCACGTCCTGCAACAAAAAGGTTGACGAGCTGCGGTTCTGTCAGAAGGCGGTAACAGTACGAGCTTCTGTACTCACCTCGTCCTTGAGGATAGTTCGATCTGTGATGACATAGGCATATAGAGTTGACTATGAGGTAGTGCGTACTAGACATTAGACTGACCTTGTGTAGAATTAACCAAGTGAGTAAGAAGGTTATCCACCTCGTTATACTGAACGTCGACTTCTTTCGCCAACCTTCTTTCTCGCGTTGCCAACGCTTCGGTAATCATAGGCTCAATGAACCCATCGATAATCTGACGAAGGGGCTTGATGAGGTCTTTTTTGAACTCAAAAAGTGGCCCTACACGACCGCATGTGAGATATGACTTGGGCCTCCGCAAAGGCGTTCAAGAAGAGATAAGAGGGGTGCTCAAACAGTGAGACGGGGTTCTTGTGTTCTTTTCCAGGATGCGCAAAGGA
>Ga0247741_1001404_pt1 | contig 13429 bp, 16 predicted proteins | sample UWRJL213509R2_FD_180945 | JGI IMG/M metagenome (GOLD analysis project Ga0247741, IMG submission 180945) | Plant litter microbial communities from Arlington Agricultural Research Station in Wisconsin, United States - UWRJ-L213-509R-2 | ecosystem: Environmental > Terrestrial > Plant litter >... | reverse complement strand
AACGCACCAACCCCAATGGGATGCCCCAAGTAATGCGGATATAACACCCTCTCCAAATCACCCTCATTACCAAGATTAAACCCAATTTGGTTGAGCTCTTGTTTCAAGACCACGCATGACTTCCTATGCAGCTCCTGTAGAGAGAACCCAGCCTTCTCGGAACATAGTTTGATCATCTCCTTCTGGGCAGAGAGGACAGCACTGTAAAGCTCTCGTTGTGGAGGGGTGTATGTTCCTGACACGGGGAAGGTACGAGCTGGTAGACAATAGCATCAGCCAGAAATTTTCGGAGTGTATTCAGATACTCACTGATGTCGGAGGCGTAACCACTGGAACAGACCGCAATCAGCACAAATGTATCCCGGAGGAAGGTGACAGAGAACGTACTTGTATTCGCACCCAGCATCAACGAGCACGAGTTCGTTGTCTTCAATGATCTGATTATTAGATGTATAGTGAAGTATGAGAGCATTAGGACTGTCGAAAGGGTTAGCTTCCGGGACACAAAGTCATAATGACAAGCTAAGACTGACCCAGAAGCAACGACAGGAACGTATGCAGGTCGTTGTGAACCACTAAGCCCACAAAGGTACTCAAAGTGCGCAGCGAGGGCATGTTCCGACATGCCAGGTTGTGCAAACCTCATAGTCTAAGAGTCCTAGAAATTGGTGAAAATTCTTTACCATTAAAGGAAAAGAGAGCGTACCTTGGTATGTGCCCGCGCACTTATATCCGCTGCTGCCCTCATAACTTCTTGCTCGGCTTTGCTCTTTACAGAACGCAGCTTTCCCAACTGTGGCGCCAGTGGCTTCCGTATTGAACTGGATAGCTCCTCAATCAGATCATCCTTGTCCGGCGCAATTGCACCTGAAAGATAATTTAGCAGCGATTTCGGTCTCTTCCGCAACGACTTTGCAATGGGGTTTGGGAGGTCAACGTAGACGTTCGAGAAGTGGGGTAGAAGTGATTTGAGATGAGAAGTGAAGTTCTTTATTGACAGCGTATCATCTGCTTGGAAGATGTCTTTTGCAGCGTCTAGACTGGTGCTATTATTGGGATCGTGAAAGCGTTAGAAATTTTCTCTCTGGAAGAGGCGGATAAAGGTACCTCGCACCGTCCCACTTCTGCTTCGCAATATTCGTTCCAGAGCTGAAGAGGGTCATATTGTACCCTCTTGATGACGAGTCCTTTGCTGCTCGTAAGGTCAATAATTGCAAGCGGCCATAGACGGGTCTACGACTTACCGAGGATAACCGCCGAGTCAGGCTCCTCGAAGCCAGTCAGATACCAGAAGTCAGACGATTGGCGATACTTGTAGCTGTGCAGTGATCGTGTTCACTGAGCCCGTAGTCAGAATTTCTAGTCAAAAAGTGGCTTACAAGATATCTAGCACATTGTAAGCATTTGGCGCTTGAAGAAAAGTAGACGGAATGGCACCCACGTCCGGACATGTATTTCACTGGCGCTGCTACTGACACAACCAGACTCTTTTCAGGTAGCAAGTCCATGAGGTTCCGACGCCTCTGCTCATAGTCCAATACTGGTATTCCAGGTGTAAGCTCATCCCGCTTCACTATAGAATGAATCTGAGTTAGTACACGAGACAGCTGCAAAACAAGGGGGGGAAAGTGTGCACCTAGATGTGGATGCGATTGTATAGTAGGCTGGCCGAACTCCGAAGGTTTAGTGGCCAGACTGGTCAGATTTCGAGTACCAAAGCGCGTTCCTGCGCGTCGGAATGAAGTGAACATGGGTGCGACATGTCGGGAGAGCGGCGCAGCGGTCCGCCAAGTTTTGCATCCCATCAATAGCCCCTAACTTTGTCCTTCAAGCCGCTCTTCGGACATAAGCTTAGCAAGTCAAAGTTTACTGATGTATAATAAGTATGTTTGGGGACATCAACCCGCTACAGTCCAATACTTTACTTGCTCAATACTCATTCGTGAATTGTAGTGAGATCGACGTGTGACAGTAAACGATCACGCTCAAGCTTTCACTACTACTTCAAGTTAGTTGTAACCAAGTATTTCCTAACTTTTAACGAATCAGCCATGCATTTCTCACTATAGGCTTTGGAAAAAAAAAAAACTCCGAGGAATAGCCGCTGTCACAGTTTGGTGCGCCTGATGAAGTTGTTCAACTTGATGTGCCGTCATTATTGTTTTCTGTAGTTCAAGTTGTGAACAAGGTGTAAGTACTATCAGCTGCAGTGTTCGGGAGTTTGAAATGATTTGACCTTTGGGTGAATTCTCCCACAACCGCTTAATTCTTTGGCCCAAAATTTTTTAAGGCTATAGATGAGCACCTCATAAGTCTAAATCTGTTTTTTATTTTATTATTTGTGAGTTGTGGAGGGTGGGGGAGGCTTACCGGTCGTCGAAGGCGATTGTTTCGGGAGATTGAAATGGTCGTCACGTCAAGGTCACGTCAGATTTTCAGATTCCGTCATGCGGCAAACCTGGCATGCTCTTGCGGACTTTTAATATGCACCATGACGAGATCACTGCCATCAATTTTGTCAGCCAAAGAATCGCATGTCACTCATCAATGCACGAAAAAACAGAGGACATTGGCCGGAGAGCGAAGTTCACCACAGTCCTCCTCAATTTTTGGTATTCAAGGCCGCCTTATTCATTAGTATATGCCTGCAAATCTTGAGAGAGAATAATGCAAAGGAACAGATCCGATCTTGGAAGACATATGTTTACACCACGAGTTTTGATGGACCGAAAACCACCTTTTAAAATGCAGAGCTCGCCAAACTCAGTCGGTGTACAAAAAAAGTTGATGATCATATTTCTAAGAGTCGTAAATATCTCAGAAAAAAATCCCAGAAAGCCAGTGCCAATATTGAGGGAGGAAATCCGGGATTTCAAACTCCTGAGGCACGTCAAACTCCCGGACACTGATAGTATCTTGTTCGGACACCCATAAGGTTACCAAAACTCTGACTTCCTTGGCGATGCTGCTGTCCTTCCCGACTCGAAGCACAGCATGATTATTACGATAACAGCCAAACGACTGCCGTAAACTGTTTCATCAGGACAGGTTGCGTTATTATCGCCCACCAGTCTCCACCAGTACTTACTAATTCCATTTGTTCTTTCTTATGTCCCTGGATTGACACAGGAATCAAGATATACGATAAATAAGAAGGCGCCAACACCAGTCGTACATTTTACTACAATCATCGTCGCTCTACTCTTTATCATCTCCATCACCGCCTTTGCTGGATCGAAACTCTCCAATGACTGTCTGTATTGAAGAACGTACTGCGCAGGCCGACTTGGACCCCCTCTCTCTAATTCTGAACTCCAAGGCGCCCAAATACTCAATAGCTGCAGGACACTCGCCCAACTCGTCGACCCGCCCCGAAGTTATTCGATATGCATCTCCACAAAGACCTACGCTTGAAAAAAGTTGAGATCCTGAAGGATTTGCCTCGTATAATCTCAGAAGTCTGCGATGAATATATCAAACAGGAGAACGACGTCCCTCAAGATGCTGAGCTTTCCTATGAGCAAGCTTGGGAGCAATCGAAGAAGGCAAAAATCAGTAATGAAGACGGCCTAGTCAAAGCATACAGAATATTGGTCCCCACTTTCCAGAGTGCTGCATCGACGCTTAGATTTGGTACTTCCTGGGACGAACCAGCTCTTCTCTGGTCTGCTGAGCCAGTTGCCTTCTATCCAGGGCGCAAGGAGGCGGTTGCGGACGGCTTTCTGTCGACACCAACCAATTTGCACAAACTCTCAGGGAGCTCAGAGAAGAGATGGACCTTCTGGACAAATATTGTCTCAACCATTTTGGTGTTTGGGAATTCAAAAGTTTGGTCTGTGGCCCAAAGATCATGAGCGCCATCCCGAAACTTGAAGGCGACTTCCTTTGGACGACCTGCCAGGAATGAATCGACAGCAACCACAGGTCTCATAGCTGCTCTAGTTCAACAACTTCCCATCGGGTGGATGGAAGACACATTGTTACCGGCAGAAGGACAGGTCCTGATGCCAACGGCGACACCATTCTCAATAAAGCGCTAAGGGGCACCCCAGTAATGCATTCCAAGAGAAAGCTCGATGTGAGCGATGCAGAACCAGTAGCCTCAAGCGACAAGCGTCAGCGAACTCCGGACAGGGATCTTTCGGCCGAAAATGTGCACGGCTGATGCAAGAGAATACCGTCATCACTTCTGACTTCAAGAAATTATCTGCGGATGAGAAAAGTCGAGTGTGTGGACATGACATAGCGCAGCAGGTGTGCTCATTCATCCTTCATACTGCCATGTATTTATTGCCTCTCTCACAATAGGCTTGGACCCAGGCTGTTGTGGACGACGCGAGTTACATCATCTTCAGCGACGGGAAGACTTTGATTATCGGGATTAGGGATAGACAATCACAAACTCTCTTTCTTTCACCTCTCATCAACATCGGTACAACCGACGATCCTCCGTTTGCCAAACTTCAGGTCGGACTGTTCATTGTGGCTTACAATAACGCGCTCAATCGTGCGACGCAACTACGTACAATGGAAGCCACGGAGTGGGTGCTAAATGTACCGTTTAGGTACAAGCTTTGGATTGATAGATCACCCCCATTGAAACCTATCGAAGGTCTTATCCTTGACGAACGTCCAAAGCCTGACGATGAGGTCAGACTTTTGCTGAGACTCGTTTGCTAGCACTTCTAACAACCCTATTGTTGCTTCATACCCACAGGCCATTATAGCAGACCTGCAATTGTGGTCAAATATTCCTTTACTGCTACACGACAACACGCCTTGCATCGATCATAGGAGACGCGATTGTTGGGATTTGGTCCGAAAATACCCTAACCCGATCATGAGCACTGCTGGAACCTCAGGAAACTGCTGGTTATATCTTGATTACGGGGTATCCATCACTGAGAGAGTGTTCACGGCGTATCTCACTCGAGTAAACCCTGATACTCATGAGATCAGTCACTTTACATCACCTTTGGTGATCAAAATGGCCGTGTCTGAAGATGAAAAGGGTTTACTAAACAAGGAGGAAGCGAAGTACCGAGGACTCCGCTCCAAGGACGCAAACGTCGTTGAAACCTACGGCCTTTTCTCTTCCACTGTTCGCGCGCACGAGCGACGAACATTCCTACTGATGGAGTATGGCGGAGTCCCCTTGCATGATCGAAATACCTCTGGTGTGAGATTGCACGGGCATGTCAAACAAGATTGGTTCGTGGCTTGAGTACATCCTCTATTAGATGGTGAAACTAACGGCCTAGATTCTGAATCATCAGGGCCAGTTATCTGGCCGCCGTCATGTCCTTCCATGCTGCAGGATGGACCCATAACAAATTGACCGAACGACACATTTTATTCGACGTTCGTACAGGGAGGGCAGTATTGATCAGCCTCTCGAAATGCAAAGTTTTCCGGTCTGCAGAATGTGCTAAGTTCTCAAGAACGCAAGGGCGAGATCTGGAACTTCTTCACTTTTATCTTGGAGATGTCAAGGCGATTGACTGGGCTTTGGTTCGCAGACTGGGTTCCAGAGGACATCTCGTCTGTGAGAAAAAAAGACCACAGACTGTCTGACAGACTGTCTGTGGATAGTCCACGGACAGTTCGCAGACACAACGTGTACTCAACACCAGCACGTCCAGTGCCACGCATCGGGCACTGTATATAGTGCACACGGTGGCACGTCACTCGACTAGTGGCACACAGAGGTCTATTTTATTCGCTGTCAGGTACTGTGCCTCTCACGACAGTCAGTTCGTTCATGTTCAGCACCCTGTAAAACCAGGAGTGCCTCCACCTGCACTTGATCCAATAAGGCTTGTGTTCCAAGCCCGCATCTGCGCATCTCAAGGTGGCAGACAGAAGTAGGGGGAATATATATTGTGGTAAGAAAGGCCCCGGGCCCTGTTAACGCGTTAAACGATAAACACAAAGAGGCGGGCATGGGCGCTTAATAGATGACGCGTACTTTCCCGCGCCTCATCTGACTGGGACCACACTGTGACCTCTATTTAAATTTGATTTGGAGCGTCCAAATGGTGTCCGCCATCCGAGCTTCGTCCAGGCGGACTGTCTGCGGACTGATTTCCCAACAGATCAGATGTTCTGGGGTTCCAAGATTGGAGGGTCCACCGACTCAACTACCCAGGAAGGATGGGACTCGGCATCCGACATAGTTCCGAGACAGAATGATTGGGACGTAGACAGATGGGAACATGAGGACGGCGTATACTATCCCACTCCCACACCAGACGGCTCCCAAAAATCCTTTTGAGAGATAGTGAGTATGATGTGGCTTCTGTAATAACTTCTTAAATTGATTTCACCCCATATTGGATGTATTTGGATTCTGTTACTGCGAATCTGGTGATCGAGGCTACATACTTAATCATATAAGTAACTTAAAGAAAAAATTTCTGCAAGAAAGGCCTTATGATTCTGAATGCTATTGCTGATCTTCAATCGTGGGAATATAGTTTGCAATGTTCGTTTCCTGTCAGTGCCATCACTCACTCTTTATTCGCCACTTGTTACTATGGCCTCCACGGATACATCATTGCCAGACGCTGTACAGTTAATCTTGGAAGCGAACTTCAATCCAGAAATCTGTAATCTTGGCACCAACATAACAACACTCAACTCCTTTTACGATCGTCACATTAGCTCTACCTTGCTGCTTGCCCGTACAAGTCCACTATCGGTCTCAGAGCTGTCTTTGGCTCTTTCGACCTCTGTGGATAGAGCTGGGAAGAAATTTGCAGAGGAAGGGTGTCACTTTGCCCCATTTCGAGAAGTCAAGGCCACATTACCTGAAAAGCATCTTAAAAACTTGCCAGCACAGAACGTGCTAAATTACTACAAGAACCACTTGGGAAAGTTCTGTGCATATCTGGCATCGATGCTTATACTTCATCCAAAACAACCGCGATGGGCGTCGCTGTTCGGACTCTCGTACGATGAATATTCCAATTTCCTTTCACAACTATGGCTAGAGATATCTTATTCTCAGTCAAGGGGTCTCATAGCTAATCCATCGTTTCTCAAAGAACTTGATGAAGCTACCAAGGACAAAGCGAAAGCTGTTGCCATCAAATATCCCGAGCTGGCGATCTGGTTCAGTTCTCCCTCTGCGATGCATCCGTAGAGATGTTTCGTACGTCGGAGAAAGAAACCAAGTTCAACTGGGATCTACCGAAAACAGTTGGATCGGGGACTGTACCATTTTATTCACCACCTCCCGACTCGGAGAAAGCACTCAGACACTTACTCATGGTTCCAAATGGTGATTCCCTCCGAAATGGGGCTGCAGAGAATCCACCAGCGCCGTTGCATCATAGCAATGGCTCTTGCCTGAAGATTTCTAAGTCGGTTGTTCCGGAATCAATCCAGTTTCGAGAACAGCCGAAACGCAAAGAATTCCAACGCTACATACAAAAGGTGAGCTTCAGATTCAGCCGGATTCCTTGACTCAGACACTTACAATCTCGATAGGCATGGGTGAAGGCAGTTGAATGTGATGCAACATTCATCATATTCAATTGCGGGCAATACGAGCGAATTGGAATCCGTCATAGAGCCTCGCAGACCCTCTACTTAAGTGGACTCATTGAGCCAATTTATTTCAAGAGCCCTAACTATGGGCACATACACGTGGGCCTTTTCATGGCTATCATTAACGACGTCTACGAGCGCTTTGACTTAAACAACTCGCCGGTTGCCAAGAGCACGAGTCTAAAGCGCGCTGCGGATGACCAGGAAGACGAGCTGCCAAGCTCGAAACGTTCGAAGACTGAGGTCACATCCGATACTTCTGTTTCCGAACAGTGTTGATGTATGTCAGCCTTTCGTACCGCAGTAAAGTCCTCACACTGACGCCTACCAGATCCCTAAAGAAATTGCTGAACGAAGGCTATCGCTGGTGAATCTTCACTACGGGATCTACTCCTCGCCGCCTTCTGCGACCTTTATGCGACTCGAACCTTCTTGTGCTCCAGGGCTCTATTCACGGTCCAAGAAAAAGTCAAGATCGAAACATGTATACTCGCGTCACGAGCATTTTTCTCTCATTCTGGGTGCTCCTATTGGTGGGGACGCGCACCGTCCGCAAACAGTTGCGGCCGATTACTAAGCGCACAGCCACACAAAAAGTGGAGAATCGGCACAACAGCTATTCAGTGGGTGTAATTGGGTTCGTTATGTCTTGTAATAGGTCGAATACATAATATAAAGTAGGTTTTAACTACTCTTTTTCATCTGAAAGGTACTGAGCATCGTTTCCGCACACCAGCTGCTCTATTGGCTCAGAAAGTAGTTCTTGGGCCAAGGCAACGACGCCTCCTTGCGCCAGAAATCTCTTTCATGACTTCTTTAATTCTTCGACACGTTGTACATTTTTCTTTATGTGGCTCTTCAATGGAGTAGCGCCCAATGCTGCTGGGTCGATCACCTCCGCAGGAACTGGGAGCGAGGGTTCCAGCGCCCAGAAACGGTCGAGCTGTGCATTAAACTTTGCTATGAGCTTTTCAATGCCGGAATCGGTGAGCTCAAGTTCCTTGCTGCTACTTACAATTATGGCATGCATCACACGCGCTGCCTCGGCTTTGCTCGCAAGCGCTGCGCGGTTCTCGGTCACTTTCTCTGGATCTGTTTTGGGGACTCGGATAGTTCGGCACGTTTGTTGTGCACACAACCCATGCAGAATGTATAAGCCTTGCAGATATGACGCGAGATGGAGGATATTTTGTGATTTGAGGCCGCAGAGGGCCTTTTCACTACCTCTGGTGTACTCTGGACGCGTCGAAACATGTGTTATGTAATCACTTAATTAGGATTTGGCGCGTCAAATTTAAAAACAACTTTTCTCCTCAACAAAAGGTGGGATCGACAATTTTTTTTTTCAAGCCTACTCTGGAGATCTGTTGCAAGGACGCCTTGAATTTACTTTTTTGAAATTTATGCAATGACCTTGATTTTTATACAGGATACACACCTTGTGGACCAAAATCAAGAAATCTAAATTTAAGGTGTCCTGCGCTCGACCAATCTGGATCAATTTGTGTTGAAATCTGACCTAAATCGGCAAAGAGGCGGTTAAAAACTTGATTATCCATGAAATGTGGCCAGATCAGACGAGGTAAACAACAACAAACATCCTACTGCCTTTGGTGACGGTGCGCGTCCCCACTATTGGAGACGGCAGGACCGGGATTATTCATCCTGCCCAACTAGAACTATCACTCAGGTCAGGCGAGATCTTGAAGAAAAATATGGTGTTAAAGATGGCCTTCTCCGAAGAGCAAAAGGAGAGATTCAGAAACGAATATACCATCTACGAGCACCTGGCTCAGAAGGATGTCGTTGAAGGCATAGTGGCAGTCCACGGCTTGTTTGTGGATCCAACATCCGGTGCTCTTGCTCTACTTATGGACCACGGTGGCAAGTCTCTTCGCCAACGAGAGAAAGAGCAAAGTGGAGGCGATCAGGACAGCGACATAAAAACCAGTCCTACCGAACGGTGAGCAGAGTCTTACAAACTTCTAAATAGTGCCTCTGACTATCAGAATTATAGCGAGGCCTTCTTATCGGTCCTGAAAAGTATTCACGCTTCTGGAGTCGTCCACAAGGACGTTCGCCCCGACAATCTTCTCATCAATTCATGTGATGAGGTGTACATAATTGATTTTGACAGTGCATACTTGGAGGACCTATCCGAATATGAAGACGGCTATCCGCCAGAGATAATCTGCCTGGAAAGGTGCTAGTAGGCACCTTCGAGTACGTGGACTTGCTGTACTAGTCCTCCTACAGCCTCGCATCGCGGGGCATCTTCTTGAGCGCCTGGCGGACTCCAAGATCTCCCAAAACATCCTCTGCTCCGGCAAGGACTGCAACAAAAAGGACGATTCAGTCAGCAAAGGTCTATGCAGGACTCAGAGAGCATGCAGAATGTCTACTCACTGGCATCAAAGCCGGATGTTCGGTGGTACTAGAAGGGAAATATCATTGGTTAAACGGATCCACGAATCATTGTTTCTGCACGGCTCCGACGGACGGAATGACGGAACCAGTGCACTTGGAAAATAAACTAGGAACTCACGTTCTCGATAAATTTACCCATACCCGTGACTGTTAGGGCACGACCACCAAACACCTGGGTAGCATCTGTAAATATAACGTTAATACGACGAGATTAGAGACCAGTAGATGTGGGGTAACGACCTTCTGCAGTTTCACGACCTGATCGCGAGACAAATCTATTGCGAAGCAAATCCGGAAGATCTCATCTCAATCGGAATTTCGACAAACGGATATGAACGGGAGGACGTACTGCTTGAGAAGTCCTATGGGACCGGCTAGCTTATCAGACTGCTGTGCGTAGTTCATCTATAGACCGAGGTCTATGAGTTCCGAATGGCGACCTCGATCGATCGTATTACAACATACCTTGTTCATTTGATACGTCACTGACTCAAACCAATTTTGACAAGATTCAATTCTGGAGATCATGCTTGCCAGTTTCGCTCGAATGACAGGCTGAGACGTCAAAGGCTTTCCGAAAACAATTCGTTGTGTTGACCACCTGAGCGTCAAAAAAATTATAATTGAATAAATCAGCGATAATTTCGGCAACATGAGGCGATTTGAACGCACTTCAAGGACTCTTCAACGACGAGCCGTTGTGCCGATATCGATGTAGCCGTAACCATCCATCGCTCGTGGTTGAAATTCGAGAGAATAACAGCCATTCCACCACCGATTTTGCCCAGTGTATTAGATACTGGCACGCGGACCTGGACAGTAACGTCATTCATTTCAGCATCGGGACCACCCATTCAACGGAAGTATTTCAGAAAGAATCACCTTGTCAAATGTCACAAACGCAGTTCCGGCTACCGCAGAATAAGCAGTTTTGATGGGTTTCGTTGAAACCCCAGGTCCACGCTCGATGAGGATGACAGTGAATCCCGTCTAAAATGGGACATGTCAGATTCCTGACCTCCGAAAGGCGATTGCAACCTTACCTCAGTCTTGCAACCAGTAGTAAAGTAATCCGCGAATGTCCCGTTGGTGATCCACCTGCCGCGAAGGTCAGAAGAGTAATAGATTAGATGAACAATGTCGTACTTCTTGGTTCCTGTGACGATCCAATAGTCTCCATCTCGGACAGCAGTTGTCTGAAGACCACCAACATCGCTCCCAGCAAATGCCTCACTGATAGCGAGAGCGACATACTTCTTCCCTCCAAGAGCCTGAAATTGCGTTTAGCAAGGCCGCAGCTGCATTAGAAAAGTGGCATACACACCTCAGGAACAACTTTGTTGTAGAGCTCAGGCGAGCCGAAATTCAATACTGGTGGCAGTCCGATCACCATACCAGCCATGAGGCCATCTACGACGGCCCTACTGCTAACTCGCGCTAATTCAGCGTGAACGATGGCCTGGAAGCGTAGATAAGTCAGGATATTGCGTGGCGGTGAGGATTAATCATACCTCATGGAAATAATCAAACTCCTCGGGTTTGACGAGGCCACCCATCAGGGTGCGACCTCGTAAATGTTTACCAGGCCCTTGACGCATGGCAATGATATTCGTCTCACTGTTCATCGGTCAGCACGTTGACCACGTTTTAGTGTGAAACTGAACGTACGCCATTTTGTCGAACACCTCCTGAGGAATCTTCTTCCCACTCTCTTCGCACTTCACTGATTCCGGCCGCACGACAGTCTCAAAGAACTCTCGCACTGCAGTCTGGAACCTTCTGTGATTATCAGAGTAGTATGGGCTGTAATATCCGGAGCTAAGCCACGTAGGTTCAGCATAAGGGACTTTGCTCAGCTCTCCAGGTACAGGAGCTCTGATTTGCTCAGTTTGACCTGCGACAGTTCCGATTTGGAGGCGCTTGTACTGAGGTCGGAGGAGAACTTCGTGTCTGTGAAGGCCAAAGAAGACCTGTGTCGCATCCTTTCCGGCTAAATGGCGTTATTTTCAATATAGTTCATCTATGAGTGAAATGCCAATACTCACCAACAGCCTCTGCATACAGAACATTCGCGCCACCTGGATGAAGATCCGCAAACTTGGACACGTTGAAGACTTTTGCATCGACAACAATCCACTGCAGGGTCTAGGGTGAGCACAAATTGGAGTAGTTCATCCGGGTATGCTTACAACGTCGCCTTCCTTGTTATGCTGACGGGTGAACCGGTGAGTACTTGCCAGCGCCCAGACGGTGGAGAACGTACCCTGCCAATCTCCTCCCAGGTGTATTCCTTTGCGGCCATTATATGAGTAGATGAATGCGATTAGTTGGTAGCGGTGTGAGATGTGGGGTAATGGCCCTGGCGTTGAGTACTACTTGAGTGTCAGTCGCTGCTCCGGCAATTGGCCACCAAATTCGCCTGCTCCGATTGGCACGTGTTAATAGCCGGTCGCCTAATGTCTATCTGATAAGATCAGGCACAGCACTCGGCTCGGAGTCAAAAGTCTAAGTCCCTTCACCTCCAAAATCGAGGGTTAGACACAAGTATTTAGTCACATTAGACAAGTCTCTATGACATCCGCGGCTTTACAAGAGAACAGGAGTTATATACGTACGATACCTTATGTTATATGTCTCCGAGGAATGAAAAGAAGGTACAGCCTCCGCTTCCACGAGGAGGGTGATCATAGAGAGGCGATCAATGATGCCTACCACACGATGAGTAAAACGGGGCGACGCCTCCGAGAGGCACGATGGTGAACAACTAGCAAATGAAGTGCCGCCGGACGGCCATACGAGTGGTGAATAGCACATGGTAAGTTATAACTAGAACGACATGAGCAATGAGCATGGCTTCTCAGGCTGATATCGGTGAAACTCACTCTGAACAAAAAACCGAGCTGCGGAGAAGAAAGGAGCAGTTAATTGAGATAATCAGCATCTCCGCGGGTAAAATACTTACATCCTCAGGAGTAAGTCTCCCCATTGCCTGTGATATGTCGTAAATTCCATGAATAGCTATTCCGGTAAATCTACTGACCGAATCATCTGTCGATAAAGTAGCATCCACCATCGCACTCTTCTTTTCCTGGAGCTGTATAATCATGACCCCGTTAGTGACGCAGGCAGTGACTCCTGAAGTTGGGGTTGCACACCTGAATGATACGACTTTCAATACTATCCTCGACCACGAGCTTGATGGCCTGGACGGGTCGTCGCTGGCCAAGACGATGGATACGGTCCATGGCCTCTGTGGCGCTTGTCAAGAGACATTATAAAATAGCAGCAGCAGCGACTTACGATATTCAACCTAGAGGAGAATTAGAAATGCTTCTGAAACTGCGGGGGATGAAGTGAACTTACAGCAGGATTCCACCAGCTATCCATCAGATAAACACGAGAAGCCTCAGTCAAGTTCAAGGCGACACCTCCTGCCTTCAAGCTGACCAGG
>Ga0247741_1001403_pt1 | contig 13431 bp, 9 predicted proteins | sample UWRJL213509R2_FD_180945 | JGI IMG/M metagenome (GOLD analysis project Ga0247741, IMG submission 180945) | Plant litter microbial communities from Arlington Agricultural Research Station in Wisconsin, United States - UWRJ-L213-509R-2 | ecosystem: Environmental > Terrestrial > Plant litter >... | reverse complement strand
AGTGCGTTCCGCGCGCCATCGTTTGCAGAGTTGTACTATAAAAATAATCCGGTTTCGATTGGTAATACAGCCTTAAAGCCGGAATTAATGAATACGCTTGAGTTGTCATTTAATTACCGTCTCACACCAAATTTACAAACCAATTTGACGCTGTTTGATTATCAGGCGAGAGATATGATTGAGTTTGTCGATGATTTAAGTACGCCTGATGCTTCAAAATATGCCAAAAATATTCGCGATCAAAATGGTAGAGGTTTTGAATTTGAAGTGAACTGGAAACCCGCATCGCAATTTCATTTGAGCGCTAATTATTCCAAGCAATCTGCGGTGGATAGAGAAACAGGCGCTCGCGTTCCAGATGCTCCCGGTGAACAATTTAAAGCTAATATAAATTGGATGTTTGCACCGCAATGGTCGTTCAATAGCCAATTAAATTGGGTGGGGGATCGCGAGCGAGTGGTGGGTGATTTGCGTCCTGCTATCAAAGATTACACCTTGCTAAATTTAACTCTGAACCGTAAAAATATTTTACCGCAACTCGATTTATCCTTCGCCGTGCGCAATGCAGCGAATGCTGATGCACGCGAGCCAAGTAGTGGCACAGTTCCCGATGATTATCCGCTTGAATCGCGTAGCCTATGGTTGAGTCTATATTACGCGATTAAATAAATTGCATTGTAGGCATTTTATTTTCATGATTTTCATAGCAATTTTATAAAGCTTGCATATGATTTGAAAACATTATTATCACCTCTGCATTACCTCCGAGATACATTCATGACCCAGGAAAAAATACACGAAAAAGTGCGCAGCCGTAATGAAGCATTTACGCAGCGCACTGCAACAAAAATTTGGCAAGAGGAACCGAGTGAAGACAATCCTTATATTACCGCATCCGCACTTTGTCACGGATATGATCTATTCGATCTCATGGAAAAACGTTCATTTGTAGAGGTCTTTTACTTATTGTATCGCGGTGAATTACCAAGTGCAGCTGAAGCACAATTGTTACAGCATTTAATGATTGCATTGATTAATCCCGGGCCTCGTCATCCTGCGACGCGTGCGGCCATGAATGTTGGAATAGGTAAAACAGAGCCTTTACATATTCTTCCTATTGCATCTGCGGTATTAGGGGGTAGTTATATGGGTGGCGGAGAGATAGAAGATGCTATGCGTTTTTTTCGCAAGCAACAAAATACAAATGCTGAAATATTTGCAACAACATTTGTTAAAAAAAGCGCTCAAGAACACTCAGATGAATCATCGGCAGAAAATTCACTCACTCCCGGCTTTGGTTCGCGCAATGGTGGGATTGAAATAATGGCCGTAGAACTTGCGAATCGTTTAGTAAAGCTCGAAGGTGCAGGTAAGGCTTTGCAATGGGGTTGTGAATTCAACCAACACTTAACGGCCCAAGGACAAGGTTGGTTGTTGACTGGCGTTGCCGCGGCAGTTTTTTCTGATTTGGGATTTCAGCCGCGTGCGGGAGGCTGTTTATTTCAACTTCTAGGTGCGCCGGGATTAGTCGCTCATGGGTTGGAATTGGCCAATAAACCTATTACTGCAATGCCTTTTGTGAGTGATGAAAATTATGTTATCGAACGATAAAAGTACCCATACTAATTCGGCGGCAGTTGAAGCGCTTGATCAAAAGCGTGGAAAAATTATTAGTAATACCGGTGGTTGGTTTCCAGGTAAGGGCGTATTCAGTCACGGCTACTCCATGCTGGATGAATTGGTCGGCGAAAAAACTTACACGCAAATACTTGTATTGAATGCGACTGGAAAATTAATTGATAAAAATTTGGCGGATTGGGTTGAAGCTATATACGGCTGTTTAAGTTGGCCCGATCCGCGCATTTGGTGCAATCAAATTGGCGCCTTGGCCGGAACTGCTCGCGCTTCGGTAGTAGCTGCAACTGCAATGGGCGCACTCGCTGCCGACTCACGTTCTTACGGCGTATTCCCTATCATAGAAGGAATGCGATTTATTCAAACAGCATTAACTCAACAAGAGAGTGGCTTATCTACAGAAGAAATTCTAGATAAGGTTTCTTCGCGCGGGGGAAAACCATTAATTGTTGGCTATATTCGCCCAATCGCTAAAGGCGATGAGCGTATTGAAGCCATGGAGCGAGTAAGTACAAAATTAAATTTACCTGCGGGAAAACATTTGCGGTTGGCTTACGATATTGAAAATGTATTGCTTGAAAAATACGATGAAAGAATGAATATCAATGGCTATGTTGCCGCGTTTCTTTCTGATTATGATTTTTCCGGGCAAGAAGTTTATCAAATGTTTTCTATGTTGGTTTCCAGTGGCGTTACAGCGTGTTATCTCGACGCTTATCATCAGCAACCCAACAGTTTTTTACCATTACGATGTGACGATATTGATTATCAAGGCCCATCCCGACGTTCAGTGCCGGATTAATGTTTCGATTGAGTTGTGAAAAAGTTTATGAAAGGAATTAAAGATGCAGTTCGATTAGGAATTATGTTGTTGATCTAACGAATACTTTTTTTTTGAAGCACTTTTTCCACAGGAATAGGGTGGCCTATGTGGTAACCCTGTACAAAATCAATTCCCATGGCTTTTAAAATGTCGAGAATTTCCTGATTCTCAACGTATTCTGCTACTGCTTTTTTACCGAGCGCCTGAATCACTTGAATCATGGCTTTTACCAATGCCCTATCAATGGTGTCTTTGTGCAGGTTCTGGATAAAAGAACCGTCTAGTTTAATATAGTCGGCAGGCAAATCTTTTAAGTAAGCGAAGCTGCTGAAGCCTGAACCGAAATCATCCACCGAAAAACTACAGCCTAATTTATGCAATTCGGCGATAACGCGTTGCGTAATATGTAAATTAAATAAGCTCGCACTTTCGGTTAATTCAAAGGTAATTCGATTTGGATTTACACCGGTATTTTTTAAACTCTCTAAAATTGTTGGCACCAGTGTTTCATCTTTGAAGGCTTGTGCAGAAAGATTAATGGCGATGTGATTTAATTCAGGATATTCCTTAAGCGTACGCGTCGCTAATTTAATAATCCAGCGATCCAGTAAATGCATTTCACCGGCGGCTTCTAGCGCAGGAATAAATTCAGCTGGGCCAACGATAGTGCCGTTAGGCTCGCGTAAACGCACGAGCGCTTCGTAGTAAGAAATTTTGTCTTTGTTCACATCATAAATCGGCTGGAAGTAAAGCACCATTCGATCTTCTGAAATGGCTTTGCGAATTTTTTGCGAAATATTAATCCGCATGCGCAATTCATCGCTTTCATTATCTTGCGCATCGTATAGATGAATAAGATTTCGGCCGCGACCTTTGGCAACATAAAGTGCTATGTCGGCACGCATAAAATGTTCTTCAGCCGTGTGTGCGCTGCCATCAATCATGGTGACGCCGATACTGCAGCCTAAATTGATTCGCTGCTCTTGAAATTGAAAACTAAAATCGCCGATTATTTTTTGAATTTCGCGTGCGAAATCTTGTGCGGCCTGTGCATTTACGTCACGCAATAACACGGCGAATTCATCGCCACCGAGGCGACACAAAATGTCCGGTGCCTGAACTCCTCTGCTTAACAATCCAGACATTTCACGCAACACTTCGTCACCCTTTTGGTGACCAAAAGTGTCGTTGATCACTTTGAAATGATCGAGATCCAAATATACCAAACCGTGCTGGCGTTGACTGCGCATTGAGTCGGCAGATAGCTGTTCGAGTGTTAATTCAAAATGGTGGCGATTGTGCAAACCAGTGAGCGAGTCATGCATGGCCAAATATTTTAATTGGGCTTGGGATGCGCGCCGTTCGGTGATGTTATCCAAACAAACGGTCAAGGTAGAAAATTGTTCGCTTTTGGTTGAGCGACTTATTTTTAGCTGAGTCCAAATTTGCTGTTGGTTGATATCACGCAAACATAATTCTATTTCTGCGCTGGATTTCTTTTCGTAAATTGCAGCGGTAATTTTTTCGCGAAAAATTTCAAATTGCGGAGCATCTTCTGCCTCTGTGAAATCTTCAATTGAGCGACCGATGGAATCTTCGATGGAATAACCCATGAGCGTTTCCCAGGTGCGATTCAGGAAGCAAATTTTTAGATTTTCATCCAGCTCCATCACGACCGATTGCAGATCATCCAATAATTGATGATGGCTTTCATAGAGGTTGCGAAATTCAGTTTCGCGTTCTTCCAGCGATTTTACGCGTGCGGCGAATTGGGCGTTACTGACTAAATAATCTTCGCGATGAATGGCAATATCACATACTTTACGCAATTGTTCGGCGCGAAAGGGTTTCGGTAGAAAATCCACGGCACCCAGCAGCATTAATTCTTCGGCCTGATCGATAGTGGTATGCGCCGTCATAATTACAACAGGCTGGTTGGGATCTGTGGCTTGAATTTCTATAAGTATGTCGCGACCCGACAGCGTCGGTAACATCACGTCCAGCAAAACCAAATCGTGACGTTTTTCTTTCCAAATCTGCAGGCCTTCCGCTCCGTCTGCAGCAACTTCTATATCAAAGGCCGCTGAAAGCACGCGTTGAATTAAATCCGAAGTGTCCAGCGAATCCTCAACCACTAATAAACGCGGCTTCGGTGGTTCGTACTTTGTTTCTTGCGCTAATTTCTGAACGATGGGTGGAAGCTGATCCAGCTGATTGAGCGGTAATAAATAGTTGATGCCATATTCGCGTGCGGTAACTTCGGCAATGCGTTCGCACCAGGTGCTCGCCATTATCACTATGGGTAAATCGGAGCGGCAATTCAAAATGCCGCAACGCACCAGGCGCGATAAACGCCAGCCATCGAGATCAGGGGTATCTACATCTACGAGAATAATATCAACATGTTGGCTGCGTAAAAATCGCAGCGCTTTTTTAGCGGAATCGACAATAGTTAATTGGGAATAGCCTAACGGCAGCAAGCAATCACTGATTTTTTGCTGTGCTGAAGGGTTGTTGTGAACAATGAGTATGCAGACGTTGGCTGCTACAGAACTAGTATTATCAGTAGTGGGTGACACACGTGGCTCTCCGTTAAGAATTCATGCTAGCTGAATAAATACGCAGACGCCATTTTTTGCGGTTAAAAAGATCCTGATCAGGTTGTTTTTGGTGCAACCTGATCATTATTTATCTCAAGCTTAAGGCCCTAGCCGCCGGGTGTAGCAGATCCATTAATCGCGAGGCCTTTAATGCGGTCGCCCATGGGCGGAACTTCATTGCGATCAATACGCACATCGATAAGCGTTGGGCCTTTTTTGCTGAAAAGCGCATTGAAATCAAGGGCATCAAGCTCGCTTGGCGATTCTATGACTATGCCATCCACGCCCATTGCTTGCGCGAGAGCCGCGTAGTTAACGGTGTTGAGTTCCCAGCCAATAGACTCTTGATTGCCGAGGCGTTGGCCGTGCATCACCATGCCCATGGCGGCATCGTTAAGGACTAAAAACACTACGGGCAATTGTTGCTGCGCTGCCACAGTGATTTCCTGCGCGCTCATAAGATAAGAGCCGTCGCCCACAATACATAAATTAGGTGCCGACGGGTTTGCAACTGCTGAGCCTATGGCTGCGCCTATCGACCAGGCCATAGAACCGTAACCCATAGCGATGCGGTAAAAGCCATCGCTGTTGCTGCGGGTGAGATAATGAGTGGCCCACGCCCAGCTATTACCAGCATCTACAAAAATACGGGTGTCTTCGGGTAGGTGATGTGAAAGGTGGCTCATAAGGCGCTGTGGCTTAACGGGAATTGCATCGGATGAGCATTTTTCGGCATCGCGCAAAATCGCATAGCCGCCGTTAACATTTTGGGTGCTGGTGCTATGCAATGTGTCCCATTTTCTTCCCCATTTACGGGCTTCGCGCACGCTGACTAACAGACGATCAAAAATCACGTCTATGTTGCCGAACACATGCAAATTCGCCATAGGTGAGCGCGTGAAGTGTTCGATAGATGAATCTATATGAACGAGTTTGGTATTCAGCAAATCGCCTTTCCAGCCGCTGGTACCTAGTTCGCCGAGCGCGGTACCAATCGCTAAAATCAAATCGACTTCTTTATCTTGCAGTAATGCTTGCGCGCTTTCGTGACCTGCAAAGCCGTAAACGCCGCGATACTGTGGATGCTTTTCATCGACCCAGCTTTTACCCATGGGGCTGGTCACAAAGCTGGCGCCGGTGAGATTGATGAACTCCATAATCTGCTTGCTGGCTTTGCCAACGCCGCTTCCAATGTAAATGACGATGTTATCGACACGACCCAGTTTTTCGCATAAGCGGGCAATAGCGGGTTCATCCGACATGGAAAAATCGTGAATTAGTAGGTCGCTGTGAATATGTGCATTGATGCTGGCTGGTGAGCGAAGGATATCTGCAGGAATACTGATATGCGCAGGGCCATTAGGTACGCGATGGGCGGCCATAATCGCGGAAACCAATTTACTTTCGAGCTGCTCGTGGTGCGATACCAGCGTATTAAATTGGGTGGCGTAACGAAAAATCCCGACGGTATCGATAGCGGTACAGCTTGATTCTTGCAGTGCGCGTTTGCCGAATTTGGGTAGCGGCGTTTGTGCTGTGATCACCAGCATGGGGATTTCATCGGCAGCAGCAGATGCTACGCCAGTGAGAAGATTGGTGGCACCTGGCCCTGTAGTGCTGCACACAACGCCCATTTTGCCCGTCTCGCGATAATAGCCATCCGCCATAAACGCAGCGCCACATTCATGGCGTGCTACAACCAAACGTGGCCCACCGTTGCGCTCACTACGTGCAAGAGAATTCAGGAAAGGTTCAATCGCACCGCCGGGCACGCCGAATACTGTGTCTATGCCGAGTTGAGCTAAATAGTCGACGATAAGATCGGCGTAAGTATCTTGGTAAGAATCTTCGATTGAAGTTATTTCTTGCAGGGGCGCGGCAAAGGGAACAACGTTTAACATGTGCAGACCTTACTCGGTTGAAGTGATCCGTCACTTGTTAAGTGTGATGTATGTCACATAAGGTAACACGTAGATGAATAATGCGCCAGATGAAATTCAAACATAATGATTGAAAAATAGACAATTTTATAACTTAAGAATATTTAGACCATGTATCTGCACAATTGGAGATAGTTGATATGGGCATTCGGGGAGTTGGCGAAATTAGATTGCTATCCAATAGGATTTATTGAAGATGGGTATTGCAGCTGCTTTTGCAGGAGAAGGCATTTTTCTTCTGTTCGCGCATAATTTTATGGCTTTTAGGAAAACGGAAGCGATTGTATTCCCATTGATATTGCGACGGTGCGAGGTGCACGCATTTCTCAATGCTGGTGTTTAACCCAGTGATTGAGGTGATTGGGTCTTCGCTATAAATCGCTGCATCCGCAGGCAAAATAATGACTTTGAAACCACCGGGAACGCGTTTGGCAAATAGGCTTACGGCTGGGCTTTGAGTGCGAATAATCAGTGAATGAACCAGACTCATGGTGAGCGTTTCATGCCCGAAGAAGGGCGCAAACTCTGAACCGGCGTCTTTCTTTGGAAGTTGATCGGGGAGAATTCCCACAATATTGTTTTGCTGCAAGGCTTTTAACAGCATGCATACACCTTTACGACTGGTCGGCGCCATATTGATATTGCATTTGCTGCGGCCATTCAGAATCAGCTTATCCAATGCGGGAATCGGAACTGGCTGGTACATGGCGGTTAGCGGTGCGATGCTGGCTAAGTAAGGTGCTATAACCTCCCAGTTGCCAAGGTGAGGTGCAAGCGCAATCAACCCACGGCCCTTTGCAAGTTCCGCACGTAAAAGCTCTTCGCCTTCAACGGCAACAATTTTCGACTGCAGCCAACTCCAGGAGTTATGCCAAATGATGCCCACTTCAGTAATGGTTTTGGCGGTTTCAATCAGGCTTTCGCGACTTAGTGTTTGAACTTCTTGAGTGGAGAGCTGAGGAAAACAGGCGCGGATATTTTTGTAAGTGGTGCGATAGCTGCGACCACGCGTGAAGAAAGCACAGGTTCCCACTGCAACGCCAAGCGCACGCGCAACCCCGAGGGGTAGCCGAGCCAGGCACTGGAAGACTTTGGGAACAACACTGTTTTTCATTTCAGTTCACTTACCTCATTAGCTGGGATGGTAGCGCTACAGAACAACAATCTGGTTTTATCAATTTATTATGGCATTTCAACCAGTCATCGTCTGAATGCTATGTCGTCAAAAACTATTTTGTGTTGATCAATTCGTCAAAACAATAATATGACTTAGCGCTATAAGTATCCGTTTAAGCATAGTGTTGAGCATAGGTGAAAACGCGGCGCATTGTAGAGCGGGCCCTAATAAATGTCTGTAAAAATTGGTTCGCGATAGATTCGTGAGCCTAATTAAGACTTTCGGTTGGTTTATTAGTTTCCTAAATTCCCACTGGCGTAGCGGTGTGCGGGTAACAGATCCAATCGTCAAAAAAAACCGGCAAGCAAGATGAGTTGCTTACCGGTTTTGATAATTTGCCTAGCGCTTTTCAATGCTAGCCAGAGCAAATATTCCGATTAAAAGCTCGCGCTAGCTGATGCTCCTGTACCGGTATTTACCACGTTATTGGCGCTGCCACTTTGCCAAACGTTGCCATTGGCTGAGTTAGCTTCTTCGCGCTTTAAGCATTTCCATTGAACGCTAGTGTTTGCAGGCAATTGAACTGAACCTGTCCAGGTTGGATAGCTGGTTGGACTCAATTTAACCGCACTTGCAACCACCCAATTCCCCAGTGCGCTTACGCTTCCGATCACATACACACTTTGGCCTGAGTAGGTGGTGCCATTAGCGCAGGTGAAGTTAACGGTCACATTGCTGCTGACTGCACTGCTCGTACTGGATGCCGACGTAGAAACGCTAGACGAACTTTTTGAGCTACTTGTACTAACTGCACTGCTACTGCTGGCAGCACTAGTACTTGCCGCGCTACTAATGCTGGTAACGCTGCTTACAGTGCTGCTTGACCCGCTGATGGTTGTCAGTGTTATGGCGTGAGTAGTGCCGTTAAAGCAAATGTTGTAAGTCGTATTCGCCGTTACCTTGTAGTCGGCGGTTGGATAAGCTTCGGTCCAATCGCCGAAATGATCAATTTTGAAACGTGGGTTAGTGCTTGCCGCGCCGAAACTTTGTTGCGTGCAGTACAAACCATTGCTTAAGGTCATCGCCGTTGATACCCAATTATTGGGGGTACCACGAAAATACCAATTGCTCGCCGCGACTGAACCGCTGCTTGAACTGACGCTGCTTACACTTGAACTTGAGCTGGAATTATTATTCCCGCCGCCGCAAAGTGGGCAGGGCACACCAACAACGGCGCCCGCATGAAACGCAACGGCATCGTGCGTATTTACCGAGAAAGTCGCGTTGCCTGATGAATCAACAGTTATACCCGCACCGCTACAAGCACCGGTGGTGTAATTAAAATCGCCGTGAATAATATCGCAGTAAGTTCCAGCCGGCATTCCAGTCGCAAAAGTGCGGCTCAAGCCCGCGCTATCTTCACGGTTGATGGCAACGAACCCTAAACCACCACGTCCCCACGCCATTTGGTTGTTGCCGTTATCCCAATAATTGGTCACGCGAAATTGCGCATTAGTGTTATTGGCGAATGAAACCATATTGGCAATAGCACGCGTGCGGTGCTCACATAACCAACCGTTCGCACAAGTACTTGCACCCGCTGACGGTGGGCCTTGATCGTGATCAGACCATTCATAACTGGACATCACTTCCGGGTAGCCGTAAGGCCACGCGAGCATAAATACGTGCGCGAGCGTATTGAGGTTAGCACCGTCTTTGTAGGTGATGATATTACTGGTGTCCTGGCGTTGGTTATCGTGGTTCTCAACGAATACTTGCGCATCGATGCTGCCTAACCAACCGCTCCAGTTGGAGGTGCCGATATTGCTCAAACTTTTCAAAGCGCCGCGGCCTTTAAAATAATAACTTAGGGTTTTGCTGTAATTAAATTCCATTACGTCGGCGATGTAAGTGTACTGCTCAGGTTGCACCGGTTCGCCCGCGCCGCGAATCACTTCCTGATAAATATAAGGATGACCCGTCAAGCGGCCAACGATATTGGAAATATCCGCAGGCGGCATATGTTTAGCGGCATCAAAACGAAAGCCCGCAACGCCTAAACTGGTTAAATCATTTAAATAATCTGCGATTTTTCCACGCACATAATCCGATTCCGTTTTTAAATCGTTTAAACCCGACAAATCACAATTTTGAATTGACCAGGCATCGGCATAATTAATATTTGCGGTGCAGGTATGAAAATCATTGGTGCCATAAGGCACTTCAGGAAAGCTGCGATTTAATGCGGCCATGTGATTAATAACGGCATCCACATAAATATCCACACCTACTGCTTTACAGCGGCTCACCATGCTAGCGAATTCTGCGCGTGTGCCCGAGCGACCTTCAATCGCATAACTTAATGGTTGATAACGCGTCCACCATTGCGAACCTGAAACAGATTTTTGCGGTGGTGACACTTGTACGGCAGAAAAACCTTTTGGCCCTAATTGGGTTTCACATTCACTGGCAATGTCATTCCATTGCCATTCAAACAAATGAACAAATACCGTGCGCGGAACCGGCGTGGTAACTGCAGCTTGTGTTGTTGAAAAAATTCCCAACAACACAAAAGGTAATAAATGTGTAAATATTTTTTTCACTGAAAAATCCAGCGGCGGCACAAATGCACGCAACTCTTTTAACAATTTCATAGGTCTTGCCTCTCAGGTTTATTTTTATGATAAAAAACGGCGCAGAAAAACGTAACGACGCCAACATAGTTAGCGAGCGAAAGTAGTGCGAGGTATAAGTAGAATTAAAAGGTTGAACAATTATTAATTTATTATTAGCAATAGCGATGCTATTCCTGAAAAAATAACATCACAACAATTTGCATACGTATTCATCTGCTTTCAAACACATACATACGTATGCAGCGAAAATATTTTGATTGTTAATTTTTATGGCGAGGATTTTGACGAAGAACGTGAGGATTTAAATGAGGTTTTATTTTTATCTGACTGCTATCTGTGAGCGATTCCGTTCGCTCACAAACTTAATTGGTTTTTGCTTTGCTACTACTCAATCTCTAACTCTTTCGTAGCTTCTGAAGCTTTAGTTTTTCCACCTTCAGCAACATGCATCATAAGCAAAGCTAAAGTTGTCATTACTAAAAAGCCAGTGGTGACCGGGATTAAGGTATTGTTGTAAAGCTGGCCTATAGCAGTACCAATTACCATTGAAATTATCGATGAAACAGCTCCAATAATCGCGGATGCAATTCCCGCTACATGGCCCATAGGTTCCATCGCCATGGCATTTACGTTACCGAAAATTAAACCGAATGCAAAAAATAATACGGCCGCATACACCATAAACATCCACAATTGAATGCTGAATAAACTGTGTAATCCTAAAAATATTGCAGAGCTAACAATAATGCCCCATACCGCGCGTTGGCTAATGTAATGCATGCCCCATTTTTCAACAAACTTGGAATTGAACAACGACGCCAAACCAAATACCAATGCGAGCAGGCCAAAATAAACGGTAAATAATTTACCCGTTTGAAATTGCACCTGAAAAATTTGTTGCGATGAATTTAAGTAGCCCATAAAGCTGCCAAAAAATAAACCCATACACAGGGTGTAGCTCATAGTGACGCGGTTAAAAATTACTTCTTTAAATCCATCGGTAAAACCCGTAACACTAAAAGGAATACGTTTTTCTTTTGGTAAAGTTTCTTCCAACCGCAGAAAAATCCAGAGACCAATTGCTACGGAATAAAAAACGTAAAGCACAAACACGTAACGCCATGATGCGATCAATAAAATAGCTTGACCAAGGCTCGGAGCAATCGCTGGCACCATAATAAAAATCATCATCACCAGCGACATGATTTTTGCCATTTCGCGGCCCGCGTATTTATCACGCACAATTGAAATGGCCGATACGTAAGGGCCAGATACACCCAAACCTTGAATTACGCGTCCAATTAATAAGGTTGTAATATCCTGCGCGAAAAAACAAATTACGCTGCCGAATAAAAATAATAAAATACCGCTGTATAAAACTTTTTTACGGCCTGTTGCATCTGACAGTGGCCCGCAAATTAATTGTCCAACGGCCATACCTAAAAATAATGCGCTGACAACCAACTGTATTTGGTTGGGATAATCCAGTTTAATTTCGCTGCTGATAATGCCAAGTGCAGGAAGTAGGGCATCAATGGAAATGGCCACTATCGACATTAACAATGCCACGAGTAACGTAAACTCGTGGGACGATATTTTTGATTGTTGCGTTGGTTCTAATGAAGTCATTATGCGAGTCCGATTATGGTGATGCGATAAGGCAAGCTTTAAGGCGGGTTTTAAGTGTGGGCATTTTATCCCTTGCCGTTGGGTGTGTCTGTAATTGCGTCGAGTGAATCAATATTCCATATAGCTTTTAACTACACTATGAATTCGAGTTACATGAATAGTCGAATAGGATTTTTTGAAATCGACTCATGTTGAAAAATAGTTTTTAGGTTTGAGGTTTTGAATGCATCCATACCCGATGGGTTATAGCCGCGTTGCCGATGGCGATATTATCAAAGAAGGCGACCTTGCATTAGGCAAAATCAGATCGGTATGCGGTCAGGAAAGTTATGGCTGGAAGCGAGTTGCACCCTTTTTGGTGGGGCAAGAACTTTATGGGGGTGCTATTGAGTTGGGACATCCCGTATTGTTAGTGCGTAAAAACGAGACGGCGGGCTAGATGGTCCTTGTTGTTTTTCGTGGTTCGGCGAAAAGTGTAAATTTAGGCGGATAACGGATTATGCGTCAGCTATACTGCTCACTTATTGATCCATTTTGAGCTTTACATGGTTATCGGCGATTATCTTGGCTATTCCACACTGGCGCATGGGGCTGCATATACGCAGCGTCCCCAGCCTCAAGTGCGGCCAGCGGTTACGCTTGAAGCCGAGGCCGACCCCAAAACGCCGCACCAATACGCCGTAAATCTAAAGCCACAGGTTATTCCTCCGCCGGAACAAGCTAGCGAAGCAAAATCGGCAGCCAAGAGGCCGAACCAGAATAGCGATCCTGTGAGTCGAGCTTTTTTGGCAGTGGCGGATTATCAGCCCAGAACCTATCATCGCATTGACGTAAAAGTCTGATCGGCATTATTGCCCTGGCCGCGGCTCGATCTTCAGCGCAAGATTAAGCGTATCCATAAACTCATCAACCTTTATAGGTTTGGTGAGATAACGAAAAAATCCTGCCTTCAAACCTTTTTCAATATCCGTGGGAATTGCATTCGCGCTGAGGGCGATAACCGGAATGTGCGCAGTGGTGACGTCATTGGCCAAAATTTTCAATGCCTGGA